>Ga0078972_1000398_pt1 | contig 178830 bp, 172 predicted proteins | sample YelNatPaOPGAMG01_FD_67568 | JGI IMG/M metagenome (GOLD analysis project Ga0078972, IMG submission 67568) | Hot spring thermophilic microbial communities from Obsidian Pool, Yellowstone National Park, USA - OP-RAMG-01 (SPADES assembly) (version 2) | ecosystem: Environmental > Aquatic > Thermal... | reverse complement strand
CAGAAAAGGCGGACAAATTGAAAGTCTTATTTGTCCTTGGCTCTGCAAACCCTTTCCCCGGTGCAGGCTGGACTAGAATAGGCTTTCTCGCCGAAAAGTGGTCCAAGAAGGGGCACATGGTTGAAGTCCTAGGGTCCTTCACTTACAAGTCATTCAGCAGAAGGGGTGCAAAGAAGCTGGGGAGCGTCTCAATCTTTAACCTTTGCTTCAGCATGGAGCTGCTGCATCCATTGGCCTTCGTCCTAAATGCTCTTGTCGCCTCGGCCGTCTCAATTCCTCTCCTCATTCTAAGGAGGCCAGACGCAGTAATAGTTTCCGTGCCTAGTGGAGATATAGGGTTGGGCGCGCTGATGGCCTGCAGGATGACCGGGGCCAAGTACATAGTTGACTACAGGGACGAGTGGGAGGACTATGCGATGGGCCTCGTCCGTTTCAAAGTTGAAAAGGCCTTCTATTCGATGATAAAGAAGCTCTCGACCAGCATGTATAACAAGGGCCAGTTTGTGTCTGCAGTCACACACAACTTCATAGGCTCCTTGCAGAGAAGGGGCATCGCTCGCACAGAGCTCATACCGAACGGGGCAGACGTAAGGACATTCAAGCCACTGCTGACAGGCAAGAAGAGCAACGTATTCACAGTATTCTATTCCGGAGGAGTGGGCGGATACTATAGGCTGGATGTGATGGCGAAGGCCTTGAAAAGACTTAGGGAAAGTGGTGCTAGAAACATCAAGCTGATAATCGTGGGAAAAGGTGAGATAAGTGGAATCTTGAATCTAACCCGCGAACTAGGAATATATGGCCTCATCGAATACGAGGGCGTGATGAACGATAAGCGTAACCTTGCTAAGTTGATAGCGGAGGCTGACGTAGGCCTAGTTCCATATGATGACAACCCATTATGGAAGAATTCTCTCCCGGCGAAATTCTTTGAATACTGTGCCTGCGGAATTCCGGTCGTGGCAACCGCTCACGAGGATTCCCTGTTAGCCGAACTCGTCGAAAAACACCAGATAGGCTTGGTCTCCCCACCTATGGACGAGGAGAAACTCGCCGAAGCGATATACTGGCTCTATGAGAACGACCAATTCAGAGAGGATGCAGGTAGGAGGGCAAGGGCACTCATCGAAAGGGATTTTGACAGGAACAAGATCGCCGAAAGGTTCCTTGATTTGATCAGAGAGTGTGTATAATGACGCAAATGGCTGAGCAACATCCTTCCGCGAGAGGGCTTCTGTTAGTCATAGCGTTAGCGACATCCATTTCATCCTTTACTCTGTGGCTTATAGATTCCTGGATAAGGTATCCGCTTTTCGTATTCGAAATAATAACGATAGTGGTCCTGTATCTCATCGTCAGCGGCTACGATCTGAAGCTGAAGCCGGGGACCCAAGCGGCGGGGAGCCTGAACTTAGGCCTGATCATAGACATCATACTTACAGCCTCGTCGCTGAGCCTCCTTTTCATCGGTCATTTGCAGGTGCAAGCGGAACTGATTCAGCTTATTCTAGCCTTGCTTTTGACATCTCTGCTTTCGGGCTACGCGTTACTGAACATATCAGGGCTGAACCGCCACTTCTCAAGGCTCGAAAACTTGGTCTTCTCATACATACTCAGCTATATCTTCACAGGCTTAATCACGTTTGTCCTTCTTCCTCTGGATGCAGACTTACGGACGACAGTGATCCTATTCGGTTACGTGGGGCTGGGGTTGGCCTCGGCGGCGAAGCACAGGCAGCGAATCATCGTACCGGATTATCCCCCAAGATCCTTAACGAAGGGTATCGACCTTATCGCACTGCTGCTGTCGATGGGTTTCTATGCGCTCTCCTTTTACTTCATTTATCCGGGCTTCGCGCTCCTGCCGGGTTCGGACATATCAAGACATTATGCTAACAGCGTAGTATTATGGAGGACACCAGACCTTTATATTGGCTCAGCTTACCTACTTGCGAATTTACACGAATCTGCCTTCTTTTTCCTGTCCGGATCATCTTTGGTATCTGGACAGTCTGCACTGGCTTCTTTGAATTTCATGTTACCCTTCGCCTTCTACGTTATGGTGAAGCGCTATTTGGAAGGTGTGGATTCCCGGTTGCCATCATTGGCCTTGCTCTTTTGGAGTCTGTTCACGAACAGCTTTGGAGGCCTGTCTTGGGTTTACTTCGTATATCTCAAGTTCACCACGACCGGGCAGGACTACGTTCAGCTGCTGAGCAGCGCAGCGGATAAGACCTACAACGGCACGATCTACGGAATTCTAGGCCTGTGGTATGTTCCCGCCACCGTATCCATCGTGTTAATGGTTGCGCTGATCTGCTTGATGAAGCAAGAGGAGATGGCACGCTCAAAGTACATTTCGCTTTTCGCCGTTTTGACGATGGCACTCTTTCTTACCCACGTTGCGGAAGCTGTCGTGCTTGCCTTATTCTTGGCCGTTTACGGAATCGTGTCCAAGAGCAGGAAATTGAGGATAGAAGACTCGATCACGTCAGCAATCATAGGATTTTTGTTCGCGGCCATGGTTTACTATCTTCTATCTTCGCTAACTACTCGATTCATAATGAGCGTCTCTCAGCTGGTCGCTGTAGCCGTTCCGATTATTGCGTTGCTTTCCTCATTGTTACTTAGGAGGGGGATAAGGACGAGACTTCCCTCGATCTCACGAGCATACGGACCGGGTATCAACCCCCTGGTGAAGGCCTCCGTTACGATGGTGTTCTTCGTCTACATTGTGGCCTTCCTCTCTTGGGCTCTGTTGCTTGGATCCTTTCACACATCGCAGGTCGACGCTACGGGTTATGTGCCGTGGTTCATGTATCCTGTCATGCTTGGTGTCAACGGACTCCTCGCCGTACTGGCATTATACTACGTCGCAGGCAGGAAACCCTATGAAGGGTTAGGCCTTCTCGTGGCATTTATGATAGTCACCTTCTTGCTAGGAAGGGCGGTGTCGATAACTAACAATGTGTACTTCGACACAGGATATTGGGAGAAGCGTTTTGTCTGGTTCATCAAGATTCCCCTTGCGGCACTTGCGCCTATAACGGTCATCTTCATCGTTGATAAGTTGAAAGGAAAGAATCTCAGGCCACTTTTGAAGGCTCTGGCCGCCGTAACAATCGTTGGAATCATCGTGTCCTACGGGATGCCAACCACGTTCCTCAATTTGGAGTACTGGAACAACATCTCGAACGATGCGAACAGGCAGCCAACCCAAGCCCAGATCGAGGCCGTCACCGCGTTAAAAGGCATACTTGCCACCGACCCTAGAGCTTGGGTAGCATCCGCGACGGGCACTTCCTCCGCCGTAGTGACGTTCGCCGCTCCTCCTGACATGCTCGGTCTTGTGCAGCTTCTTGACACAGCATACACGCCAGAAATGGCGTTCTCCGTCCTCTATCGGCATCCCGCTTATGACCATCCCTATCTTTACATAAGCCCAAGAGATGCTCAACAACTGAGTAAGTACGGTGATGTGTTCCTTCCCAAGTATATCCAAGGAATTCCAGTTGTCTTCAAGGATGCCGGAGCGGGTATCTATATCTATAATGTTTCAAAGCTCGTCCCGCCTCAACAGGATAGCGATGAAGTTCTCATCGTTCCTTTCGACAAATCGATTACGAACGAACAGAGCCTGAGCTTGGCGTATAGCATCCTGTCACAAGGTGGTTATAACTATTCAACCGCTTATGATATCGACGAAAAGGCGTTGAATGCCGGGACCTTGATACTTCCCTTCGATCCGCCCACCGCTGGCATCTTTGACGGACACATGTATGATAACTATACCCAGTGGAGCATCGTCAAGGGGAGTTGGCAGATGGCCAGTGAAGGGTTGTCTGGAGGCAAGGCCGGGGAATACGGCGAAGGTATCGTTCTTTCTCCGGTCTTTGCTGAGAACTTTACCGCGTCGTTCAGCGTCAGACCGGTTGGCGGAAATGCTACGGTCTTGAACTACGTCGGTCTCGTGTATTCCTGGATTGACCAGAAGAACTACAGGTTAGCGGACGTATTCTTCAATAGCGACGGCTACGTGTACGTGTTGCTCAGAACTTTCGTCGATGGGGTTGAGAAGACCTCCCCAGCTTGGCCGGGGATCAAGACGGGCGTGAGGTGGGACTTTGGAAAGGAATTGAACGTCAGTGTGACGGTTGTCGGCTCTGTCGGCAACATCTCCATAGACGGCGTAACTTTCCTGTCCACGGCACTCGATAACGTCCCCGGCAAGGTCGGGCTCCGCTACTATCGGCTCAATCAAGTTTCCTTCAGCGCCTTCTCGATTGATTATAAGCTCAGACTCCGTATGAGACCCGTGGGAGATTTCGTAGACTTTGTGCAATCAGGTGGTAGACTCGTCATCTTAAACTTCAATGGTCTCGGCTATTTCGCGAACGAACTGTTCGAAACTGGGAACTCGACGATTGCCGCGGATGAGATGGAAGGCTCGGCGACGCGATTTACTCTTCCGATGACCCTCGCTGTGCAGGAGGCCATTCCGAAGCTTCCCGAAACCAACGTTCTCAGTTGGTACACAGATTCGTCCCAACGGTCTGCATTCATCGTCAGACAGGCCTACGGGAATGGCGAGATCTTCTACGTTAATCTCCGCCCAATCGTGGACGCGATTCAAAGGACTGGGGATTTGCGTTCTTTCTACAACATCTGGGGACGTCTGCTTGATCCGATATCTCTTCCGAAGATGGACAGGGTTGTCCAGTCTATCGACGCGTATTTTAAAGAGGCTCATCTGTTAGGCAACGTAACGGTTCAAACGAATTCTGTCCTGTTTCCGCTAAGGGTGGACCTAAGGCAGCAGGCTGTCCATGCTGCGAATGGGTCCTACGTCTTCAGTAATATCACCGGGATTAGGCTTACGAACTACCCTGCCCTAACGATAGAGGCCCAGAATGTCACAACAACTACCGGGCGAGGGTTCTACGCCGTTTTGAAAGTTGATTCCGACTTCATAATCAGGCCCTCTGCCAACACGCTTGACCTGATCGTCGAGACCGACGGAGGCGAGCTTCAAGTGAATGACGCCGACATGCTCACCTTAAGACCTCGCGCATCTTTTGATATGCTAGCGCGCACCCCCGAACTGAGCGCTGAGGACGTCACCTTCATTGAGTTTTATCCATCAAGTTTCTTGCAAGAAATGACTAGAACCTACGGTCAGAACCTTCGCGTGGTTGGGATGTCGAGTTTCACGGTTTCTATTTCAGATACATATTCCGCGGTCAAAGGCATGGATCTTAGTGGCTCGTTCATTCGTGACCCGCCGGTGGTCACGTTCGATGAACTTGCGACGGTTCCGACAGCCTTCCTCTTGAGCCTAATCTTATTCCCGGCTTTCGTTGGAGCGATGCTCATAGCTACTATGAGAAGGGTGGACGGCCACGAATAGCCAAAACATATGGTCGTTGCCACCTGACTTGATCTACAGACAGTTACGCAGGGCTCAAGCCACGGTCCACTTACTGCATCCTTTGGAAACGGACGCGGTCCTAGACGTCGGGTGTGCGGAAGGGTATGTCACGGGCTTTCTTAGTCGAACTAGGATTACAGTCGGCATGGACATCGCTGTCGATTCGCTCATGCAAGCAAGAGCGAGGATCGATTCCGTTGAAGTTGAGTTTGTTGGAGCAGATGCCACCCGTTTACCTTTTCGTGACGGCGCCTTCACGAAAGCCGTTGTGCTGGAAATCCTTGAGCACTTGCCTGAGGCCAATCAGCGTATGCTTGCTCATGAGGTCGATAGGGTTCTGAAGGAGAACGCTCGTTTAGCAATCTCTTCCGTGGAAAGAGCGCATCACTTATACAAAGTGTGTTCACTGTGGGAATCTTACACCATTATGGGGACATCTTCATTCTATGGATGAAGAAAAGGTGGTGTCCATTTTGCCAGGCCATTTTGTCCTTCTTCGAAGCATTCACCTCCCGAATTTAGGACTTGTCTCACTTGCTTCTGTCTTCAAGCATCTTCCCTTTAAACTGTGGTTGTGCTTGAATGATATCTTGGGGCTGCTTCGCAAAGGATACGGGTCGTACTCCTATTTTCGAGATCGTCCTAGGGTTTCAAGCGCCTGCTGGGAGGTATACCTTGGATAGATGGCAAGGAAGGCGTATGTGAAGGTCGTAACATGGATTGCTCGATAGGAACCTCAATCAAGGAGAAAGAACCCATGTGAAAATATCAATAATTGTGGGTACTAGGTCACAGATAATCAAGACCGCTCCAGTAGTTGCAGAAGCTCTGAGCCAGGGTTTGGAAGTCGAGATGGACGCTATCACATCAGATGAAGGTGCGGAATACGAGGTTCTTCAATGTTTAGGGAAGGCCCTCACCCGCACAGAATACGTTGTCCAAGAGCTTTCAAGAACTGCTCCGAGAACGTGGCTTTAAATGTAGGAAGATGAAGTTTACAAGCTACTATACTTGTTGTAGAGATGCATGTAAGCGATGATGCGGGTTTTGAGTCATACTTGGAATGGGGGACGTTTATTGGAGAAGTGGAAAGCATTATTTAGCTTCGAAGTAACAAGATATGTTCTGTCAATTGAGTATAGTTTTGAGGGTGTGTAATAGCTTGTCGATGGAGAGGCTTGTTGAATCGATCCGTGACAGGAGTTTACGCTTAACCGTCTTGGGTTCTGGCTACGTTGGCTTGCCTACCGCCGTCCTATTCGCCGAAGCTGGTTTTGGTGTAGTGGCTGTTGACGTTAAACAAGAAGTCGTTGAGTTGGTTAATAGCGGTATTTCCCCCATCGAGGAGCCGGGGCTTCAAGAACGTGTCAAGCGTAATGTCCTAGCTGGCAGGCTTGAGGCCACGTTGAATTCTCAAGCCGATCTGCGTGGAACAGACGCCGTTATAATTTCGGTTCAGACGCCAATCTATAAGAGTAAGAGGCCTAACCTCTCCTTCCTCAAGAAGGCTTTAGAAGATGTTGGGAGAAATTATCATGATGGCATGCTTGTTATAATAAGTAGCACGATACCACCTGGAACGATGGCTAACTTTGTCAAGCCAAGATTGGAGGTTTTAACTGGTTTAAGGGCGGAATCCAATTTCTATCTGGCTTACGTGCCTGAAAGGATCGCTCCTGGGAGGGCTCTTCAAGAGTTCGTTGAAAGCCCGAGGCTCGTAGGAGGCATAGGCCCCAACAGTACCAGAGTCGCCTCTGAACTGTTTAAGACCGTGTGCAAGAACGTGATAGAAACGGATGCCGCTGTCGCTGAAATTGCTAAGCTTGCGGAGAACACGTTTAGGGATGTGAATATAGCTTTTGCAAACCAACTTGCCTCAATATGTGAACATTATGGTGTCGATGTGAAGAAGGTTATCGAATTGGCTAACACGCATCCAAGAGTGAGGATACATACGCCAGGGCCGGGTGTTGGAGGGCCGTGTCTGCCAAAAGATCCATATCTGTTAATCGGTGGAGTCAAATCTGGTAGACGAGATATTGTGAGAATTGCTAGGTGGGTTAATGATGGTATGCCTGATCATATAGTGGAGATGATACTTCTAGCCTTAAAGGATGCTGGTAAAGACGTTAGGAACGTTAAGGTTACTGTGTTAGGTACCGCCTATAAAGCTGACGTACACGATTCCAGGTTAAGCCCCTCAAAACCAATCATCCAGCGGCTTCTAAAGTTAGGCGCAAAGGTCGTGGCCTACGACCCCTACTGCCAAGAGTCATTTGGAGCGGAAAGAGCGGAAAACCTTCAAGAAGCAGTACAGCGTTCCGACTGCATTATAGTTGTTACGGACCATAAGCAATTCAAGAAGATAGACCTATCTAAACTGAAGGAGTACGCTGAGGAAAATCCCATAATTGTCGATGGAAGGAGAATGATAGAGCCATCAGAAGCCAAGAACGTGGGATTCAAGTATTACGGAGTGGGTTATGGTCGAGAGGGCCTAGCTTAACAGCCTGACCGCTTGGCATTGATATGATGCGCTATAAGGAGGGCGACGAAGATTATAAGGGCGCTTGGTTGAGCGCGCCGGCGATTGCCCTAGGTTCCATATACCTGACCGCTCAGAACGTCCTCTCGACCCTGATAGGCGTCTTCGGCTACGCCTTCCTGGCGAGGATGATAACGGTGGAGCAGATGGGCGCGATTGCCGGTTTAACCCTCCTGACCTCTCTCGCCCAGCTCATATCCGACTTCGGGTTGAACTCCTCCCTAGCGAAGTTCGTGTCGGAGTTAAGAGGAAGAGGGGAGGACCCTTCGGGGCACATCCTTTCCTCCCTGTCCTTCAGGATAATCACGAGCTTGGCGCTGGCTCTCCCCCTGTTCATCTTCTCGACGGACATTTCGACGACCCTGTTCAAGGCTGCAGGCTATTCGGGCGTGATCAGGCTCCTTGCCATCGACTCGGCGCTGATCTCGATAGCCCCGCTTCTGAACGCCGTCCTTTGGGGCTCAGGCAAGCTGAAGGAGATGGCCATTTACGGGACGGCGTCCTCGGCGATTCGTTGGCTGGCGATCGCGGCCTTCCTCATAGGGGGCTATAGCCTGAACGGGATAGTGCTTGGCTGGGTCGCCGGAGACGCGGCCCTCCTCCTGATGCTCAGCCTAGCGATTTCAAAGATCATCGCCTTCAAGAGGAGCCTGCTCCGTATGCCGATGGAGAAGCTTCCTGGCCTGCTGAAATTCTCCTGGCCCATCTACCTCGCGTCTGCGACTTCGTTCCTCTACACCTGGTACGATAGGGCCCTGATCCTCGCATACCTGCCTCTCTCCCAGCTGGGCATCTACAACATCGTCTACACGGCGTTTGGTGTCCTTACGTCTGTCTCGGCATCCCTTGGTTCGTCCCTCTTTCCATACTACGGCATGGCCTACGGCAGAAACGACCACAAAGCGATCACGCTCGGAATGAAGAGGGCGAGCAAATACACGATGCTGGCCGTCTTCCCGTTGATGCTCGGCCTGGCGGTTACTGCCAGGCCGGCGATAACGCTCTTCGCGGGGCGGCAGTACGAAGGAGGCTGGCCGATCCTCGTCATCCTTTCTCTCTTCGGATTGGTCTACGGGCTTTCTCCGGCCTTCAGCAACCTGCTCCTCATATACGGAAGGACGAAGACGATGCTTGTGCTGAACCTCACGTCGGTGGCGATAAGCCTGTCCCTGCTGCCACTAGTCTGGGCCCTCGGTTTGGCGGGGCTGGCCTTGATGAGGGGCGCCTCCCTCCTGCTGACCTTCGCGCTTTCCTTGTACTTCATATCGAAGGCCGTCAAGATCGAAGTGGATCGAGAGGCTGCCTTGAAGGCAATGGCCTCGTCCGTAGCGATGGCCGCCATAGTATCGCTCGTCGAAGGGCTCTCATACGATACCCTCCTCCTACCTTTGTACGTCTCCATAGGAGCCGTCACGTACGTAGCCGCGATCAGGGCTTGTAAGGCAGTGAATAATGAAGACGCCCAGCTCGTCAGGGAGGTGGCAGGGGAAAGGGCGGCGAGGCTCTTGACAAGGGTCCTGGGCGTCGGATGATCGTACGGTTCGAAACGGTTCAAGCGGTGGATGCCTCAAACCTCAAATGAGACTGTTGAGCCCGATAAGCCCGATGAGAGATCGACAGCTATGAAATGCCTGCCAGAGGGGTAATGAATGCTCGGAGATCTTGTCGATATCCTCAAAAAATGGCGGCAGCGCTGGCGATGCTTGAGTTGCGGAATCCACAATTCAGTCTACTCCGGTGGAGGTTGAACATGTAGCTCTCGGTCGGTTTTGGAAGGCCGTTCGACTCGGCTCCTCCGGAGGGATCCTACCCAGATTCGGGGAATGGATTGATGTTTATTGGCCGAGGCTCACCAAACTCGTTTCTCGTCTTCAGGCCTGCTTCCTTCAGGGGTTCTTAACGCCTCCAGTTACGGCCCTGAAATCATCCGTGTCTTTTGTATAAGGATTTTTGCAAGCTTCGCTTTTCTAGGGCAAAGCCAGGTATGCGTTTTGCAGGCTCATGTTACGGCTCATTCATTAGCAATTTCTTCCTTGTCTTTATGACCTTTCTCGCAGCCTCCTCATCTGTTATGCCAGGTTCCTCCAGTTGCTGGAGTATTTTCTCGGCATGAAATCGTCTTTCAAATGCCATAGCCGCAACCCTGCTCCAGTTTACCTCTGGATGCTTTTTCATTTCAGCGAGCAGCTCTTCTGGTAGGGTTATGTTGAAGTGAAGCATCCTTTTCCTGCCTTCTGCGAGCATGCTCCCTCCTTGACTACGTACATGTATGTATTAATATGTATATGAGCCCTGCGCCAGCGCAAGGGAGGCCCGACAATTCTTTTGTAATCTAACGGACAAGGTTTCAACAATATACACCCACGACCAGGAACTCTTAACCCACAAGAAAATCTCCTGGAAAGGGCTCACGATAACCTTCAAAGACCCTCTGACCGGAACGTAGAAAGGACACGTCCTCCTAGCGCTTCAGCAATAGAAGGACGTCACCGTGAAGCTCAAACCAGGGATATATCGGGAGGAGGCCGGCGGTTCGACCACGTCCTAGGGCTCTCCGCTCGAGGAGAGGACGATCCCCCTCTTCCCCTCGTCCCCGCCGAAGGACGGTATCCCCGAGCCCCTCGTGACCTCAAAGTGCAGGTCCCCGCCTAGCCTGGCGTTCGGGAGGTGGACGAGGAGGGCGAGCTCCTGTGGCGTCATTAGGATGAACGGGGGATTCCAGAGCTCCCTTTCCTTGAGGTAGTTGCGGCTGAAGTCCCTGAGCTGCCTCTCAACGACGGAGAGGTCGAACCTGTGATCCACCATATCGAGGATCACAAGGGGATGCTTCGAATCGACCATGCAAAGGTGCTCCCCTATCTTGCCTTCCCCGGGATGAGTGCTGACGCTGGAGAAGGGGAGTCCCTGCCTTGCGGGGGTCTCGCCGTCCTCTACCATGTAGAATGGGAGCTCCTCCTCCCTTGAGCCCTCCAGGATGCCCCTTATGGCCACGGCGCAGAGCCTCGAGCCCGACTTCCCGGCGAGGTGCGATAGCAGCCTCTTCGAGGAAAGGTGGAATTCAGAGCCCTTCGCGGGGTGGTCTTGCCTTTCATCCTCGTAGCGCACCCTGCCCTCCTCGTCCGTGCGCCTTACGGTCCTGAAGACCGGCCCCTCGGCTGTCCTGATACCGTCCTGTATAGCGTGAGAGATTTCGGTGAGGTGCCTTGCAGCAGAGTGGAATTCCTGCCAGACGACCTGGACCCAGGCGTATCGGTACCTTTCCAGCGAGGCTAGGAGGGGATCCATCAGCTTCCCGACCCTCCGCAGATCGTATAGCACGAAAGGGTGGGCGTGCGCGTTCGTCACATAAAATAACTCTAGCCTCGTCGGGTCAACCCCCGTCAGCCACTTGGGCGTTGGAGAAGAGACGTCGTTTGAGACGAGCCCAGGAAATTCCTGGCGATAGAGCCTCACCATGTGGTTCAGCTCTTCCCCGCTCTGGGCGCAGAACCTCAGCTCTAGCTCCTCCTCCTGCGAGTCCCAGTGGATCTCGAAGAAGCGAGGGGTCCCACCGACCAGCTTGGCTGCGGCGTCCACGAACTTCCTCTGGAGCTCGGCCTCGGGGGCGTCTATGAGGGGGACCGTCAGGGAGGCGCTGGCTATGCTATCTCCGTCTGCCCCAGGCTCCGTCGAGCCACCCTCAGTCGCTTGCGCCTTCTCATTCACTCTTCCTCACCTTTGTGAAGGGTTCATAGTTGTCGATAGGCTGACGACGTAAGTAGAGGCTCCAGGCCTGAAGGCGGGGCAACCTGTAGAGCCTCAGCCCCGACACGAGAGAGAGGAGGAGAAGCAACCCCGAGATGAAGGATTGCAAGAGAGATGAGAGGTCTAGTACGGGGTGGGCGGCCAGAGGCGTCGAGATCTTTGCCGGAATGATTGGGGGGAGGAGGAAGATGACGAGGGAGGCGGAGGAGAGGGCGAAAGAGGCGATGGTGCGCCGATCCCTCCTCTTTGTCGGTGGAATGATAGCGCAAGCAGATAGGTTCAGACGTTTGGCTACCATCGCCCGCTCTTGAAGGATGTCGGTGGTCCTTCTAGCGCGGGCGAAGCGTTTGAGCAGGTAGAGTAGATGGCCCTTGTAGACTAACGTGCTGAGCAGGTATAGCGTCGGAAATAGATAGACGAACAACATGACGCTGTCCATGACAGATAAAAGGCGAATTCGCAGCGGCGTGGCGGTGGCGCGCAGTCACGGCTTCGGGGATCGAAGGCGCATGGGCGGGCGGAGACGCCTTTGCTTCTAGCTTCGAAGATGAGATCCGATCCCCAGCGGTTTCCCGGCAAGAAGTAATGTCTGGATGGCGTTCACGCCCCCCAGCGATGGGCTCGGCTTCATCTTTTTCATGAGCCGTGCCGTCCTCGCCGGAGGAAATACGGGGTGTGCCCTGCTAATTTTGTTGCCGTCGAATTTTGTTGCCGTCGCCGTCGACGTCTTTACGCTTCCTTCAGGCCCTCCATCACGATCTTCAGCCTGCCTCGATCGATATAACGCCTCACGATCGGGGTCTCTTCCCTGAGCCTGCGAAGGACGTGGCGGATGATGAGCTCGCACTCGTGGGCGTCGATTAGCCGTTCCACCATGCGCTCCCTCAGCTCCCTTTCAGCGAGGATCGCCGCCCTATCCGTTACGAGGTGCCCGAAGGGGGTTCTCGGCGTGTCCAAGATGTCACAGAGGGCCCTCTTGATCGCCAGAAGCGCGAAGGATTCTTCGAGCAGCGCCTTGTTCGTCCTCTGCTTCTCCCTCTTCGATCCTGCCCCCGGCCTAGAAGATCCCAGACCTCTCCCCCAAAGGGCGTGGTTCGTGAACGAGATGCGGTCGCCCTTCCTCGGGTATGGGGGTTCCTCGCCGTAGCCGAGCACCTCGCCGGTATCCCTGCGGACGATCTCCCCGTCTGGGAGATGAATACGATCACCTTCAGGGATCGTAGAAGGGGCCTCAAGAGAAGGAGGAGCGACGTATCGCCCAAGGCGTCTGAGATATACGTTGAGGACCCTCTTAGACACCCTCATCATCCTCGCTACTTCGTCCTTATCCTTATAGCCAGCCTCCAGGATCGCCTGAAGCTCAGCCATCCTGCTAGGTCTCCTCCCTGCCCCTCGGCGGCTACGGCTAAAGGGGGACGCGCCCCTAGGGCGTGACGGTGCCAGCAGCGTCATTCGGAGCTTCGCCTCCCCTTTTCGCCAGCATCCTCCGTCTGGCCCTTCTTCTCGAACGACCCCTTATCCTCAACTACCCCTGCCTCCCTTAGGATCAGAAAGAGCTGTGGGTCCAGCCTCTCGATGGTCGAGAGCCTCCAAGGGGGATAGCCGTCTCGCTCCGCAAGTCTGAGGTGGTAGTGGATGAGGCGCTTGAAGGAATGGGCGGAGGGCTGGAGCGGCCTGACTTCGCCACACCTTAGGAAGTATTCATCGAGGATGGCCTCGGCCCTGTCGATAGGCAGCCCCTTCACGTTGATCAGATAGGGGGTGAGGATGTGCCAGAGGACCCTGTGGCGCCCGTCCCCCAGCGGATGATGGAGTAGCCCCTCGATCCAGCCGGTTGGAGCTTGGCCTTTCTTTGGATCGTCCCTTGGCTTTGGCTTCTCGGCGAGCTCGGCATCGACCTCCCTTAGCTCTCTCATCATGAGATGGTTGAAGGATATCCTTATCGGCTCAAAGCGCTGAGGTCTAGAGGACTCCTTCAAGATATCGCTAAGGCTCCAGAAGGGCGAAACGGGGACGCAGAGCCTCGCAGTCTTTTCGTGGACGGTATAGGGGACGCGGGAAAGGTGCCTTTCGCTGAAGACGTTATAGTCCAGGCAGGTCAGGCCCAGCTCCTTCTCAATCCGCTTCGCCAGGGCCCTGGGGGCTTCGACCGGTTCTCTCAGGTCCACGGGAGGGAAGTCAACGTAGATGTGAAAGGAGCGATTGCCAGAGAAGTATATCCTGGGCTCCGCCCAGCGCTTCAACTTCAGGTAACTGTAGAATCTCCTCATATGAGAATAATTGCGCTCAAGGGGATCGTCCAGCTCGAAGAGGAGCTTGGAAATCCAAGGGTAAGCGTACCTTGGCCCGAGGACGGGGCCTAGGCCTATGTTGACGGACGTGTGGCACGGCTCGAACGATCGATGCTGTCCCCTCACGAATGAGAGGTAACCTTCTTTAGTCTCGGCCAGCTCCCACTTCGAGAACCTGGAGCCGTTCCACAGCTCCCTCGGGAACCCGTCCCATGCGTGGGCCGACCAGGCCTCCGTCACTTCCCTCGGGTCCGGGGGGTCGGATAGGGACCCCCTTCCGGCCTTACGGTCTGTGTGATCCATGATTGGGCCCCCCTCCGCTTTTCCGATGTACAAAAATGTGCATTTTGCCGTGATTGCCGTGTTTGCCTGGGTCAGAATAGAACCCCCCTCCGGAATAGAGCCTCCCCCCAATTTTGAGGTCCGTGTAGTCCGAGTCCACGATCTTGGGACCCCCTTCTATTCTAGGGTCGGCAAAGGCGGCAAAGACGGCAAAATGTACAAAATTGTACATCAACAAAGCCCCTCTTACTTACCCAACACCCTGACGAGCTGAATGGATTTGGCCGTCGAATAGAAGCCGTTGCCCCGCTTGATCAGGCCCTGGGTTTCCAGCTGAGCGATGAGCGGCCTGAGCTCGTTCTTCTCGGCCAAGGAGAACCGCGCCTTCAGCTGCTCCTGCGTCACGCGCCCTTGAGTGACGATGAACGAGATGATCGCCTTGACCATTTCAGCCTCACCCTCACTGCCGAGGGCCGACGTCGCGATCGCTGACAGCAGCCCCTTCGCCTCCTCCTCGCTGAGGACCTCGTGCTTGTCTTCTTCCGCGAGCACATGGAAGCCTGCTGCGGTGTACTCCCGGTCCATGAAGTCCGCTACATAATCGACGTGCTCCTTCGTAACCTTTAACGTCGAGAGATCGTCCGTGCTCAGGGTCAGGGCCGCGAGCGCCGCGCTAAGCCTTGCAAGCTTGTATTTTTGGTCAATCGTTACGAGAGGTAGATCCTCTACGTGAAACTTCTCGTACAGGTCCGTCGACCTGGCGAAGAGCTCCTTGATGGATCCTTCGTCGAACTCCATCTTTCTTCCGCTCCAAGCCCACTTTAACGCTTCGCGAAGGAGCTGTAGATCCGGGTCCGGGGCCCCGCTTCTTTCCGTGTTCACCTCTTCCGGCTGAACGTCCTCCTCTCTTACGAAGACGGCGAGGTCGAGCCGGGCAATCGACGTTTTGTCGAAAACTGTGCCCAGCGCCTGGGCGGCGTGGAGGAAGGACTTCATCTCCTTCGTCGAGTACTTGCCCCTTTCCTCGTCGACGGGGTTCGCGATCTTGATCTGCCGAGTCCTTGCCGGGGCCTGGGCCTTCGCGGCCTTCGCGATCGAGACACACCCTAGACGTTCGGCCTCAGCCAGAGATGCCCAGTTCCCTGCCGTCAGCTTCTGAGAGCCATCGACGCAGAGGAGCCTCCGATCTTCCAGGACCAAGAACCCCCAGTCGATGAACCAGCCCTGCCCCTCGGTCTGGACCGCCGCGCCCGTCAGCCCCACCTGGCTGGCCGTCTCCGCGGTCAAGTAGGTCCCAGCCCCGAGAAGGCGTTGCATCTTGCGGAAGGTCTCGCTCTTCCCCGAAGTCGTGTCGCCTATTATCGCCGTATTCCCCCATCCGCGCTGTACGTCGCCGTCGAATCTCAGCCACAACGGGGTAAAGTAAGTAAGGAGGTCGCAGAGGGCTACGTTACGCCTGTTGACAATTCCCGAGTATTTTACGAACTCCGTTAGGATCCACTCGACCTTCTCTCGAACCGAGCCGAAGGAGTCGAGCTTCATCTTCAGGCGCCTGAGCTTCTCGATGTCGTAAGCCTCGATCTTCTCAGGGAATTCCCACTTGATAGAGAGGATGACGGGCTTTCCCGTCCTCGGGTGAGGCAGGACCCATCCCGTGACTCGTATCAGCGTGGAGGGCTGAAAGTCCTCCGGCTTCTCCGAGATGAGATAGATCTCATGTGATTTGTACTCCCTTCCCTCCTCGTCGAGAAGCCTCCCTTCTTCGTCCTTAGTCAGGTTGAAGATGGGGGCCCTCACGATTATCCGGTAAAGCTCGCGATAATCATCTTCCTTGTATTCCACCCCCTTGAGGGTGGGGAAGTTGCGCCTGTACACGCTGAACTTACGCTCATTCGGCACGCCGGCCAGGTCGAGGGGCAGCGAAGTCGCGCCGGCGTAGAAGTCCCTGCTTTCGCTTACGCCCCTCCCGATCGCGAGGAGCTTCGTCGGCACGATCATTGCTATGCTGTTCGACGAGATGAGGGCCTCAACCTCCACAAGCTTGCCGCATAAGGCCGGGTCCTCTATGTCGTTGATGTGGCGAAGTGAGATCGATGCGCTCTTCCCTTTTACCTTCTCAACGAAGCTCCTTGAGAAGAAGGCCACCTCGACCTCGTTTACCCTTTCCGGGCTTAGCTTCAGATCGTCCTTCAATACTCGGGTGAGCAACGCCCTGCTCGTCTCCTTCAGCCTTCCCTCCCAGTCAAGCTCCAGCCTGGCCTCAACTGGGTACTCCTTGCCATCCAACAGGACAGAGGCGGTAAGCCCGCCGCCCCTGTAGACTCTGATGACGACGTCGCCGACGGGGTATTCGAAGAGGAGATCAGGCATAGGCAGGCACCACCTCCCGTTTCCCTCCCTTTGGCTTTCGTTTCCTTACCCGGCTGATGGCTTCCATGACAGCTTCGAAGAGCTGCACATCGCTCATCTCGTTCATTACCCTCCAGAAGTCGTTTTCATCCCTGCAGCCCCACAGAGAGCACATCTCTGTAATCACCTCATGGCCCACCTTGAGGTGAAGGCGTTCGCGAATTCGTCTGGCCTTGTTTATGCACCCGTGTCCGCCCTCATCCATCTTGGACGCCTCCCGTGCCGTCATCGTCATCGCCCGGGGCCGGCTTCGTCGTCCTCCACGATTTCTCGGCTTCGCTGACGATCCTCATGATCGCCTGTTCGCTGTGCTTTCTGCATCCCTTCCTCCTCCCGCAGCGTTCACAGATGATCACGAGCCCGTGCGCACACGAGTACGCCGCCCAGTCGTGACCCCTGCGACTACATTCCGCGTTCATCCTTCCTTCGCCCTCCCGAAGCCCTGTATGCTGCTTCGGCGGGACGGCCGCCCCTTCCCACCTTCCACCAGACGCTGGTAAGTTCGCCAACCTAACCAATGTACCCTTCTAGGGGGTTAATAAGCCTTATTAAGTTAGCCTAACTGTCTTTAACTAAGGTGGACTGTCCTTGACCGAATATCGTGAAGGAGAGAAGAAAGTCCTTCTTTCCCTGCTCTACGGGAAGAAGAGATATAAGGACTTGCTAAATGAAACTGGACTGGCCCGGCCATCCCTTTCCGAAAACCTCACTCTCCTAGAGGGCAAGGGGCTGGTTTCAAAGGAGGGGAATAGGTTCTCGGTAAGGTACTCGCTTACCTCCAAGGGGACAACGGAAGCAAACCTGATCCTCGAACTCGAAGGAGCGAGGAGGGAGGCCGAACTCGACGTAAATGAAGAGTCCGCCGGTCGGGGCGAGGCCCCGGCTGAGGAGTTCAGGGAGAAGGTCGCCTTCTCACGCAATCCATTTCTGAGGTCCTTCTTTACTCTCTTCAATGCAGACCTGCGCAGGCCGGAATCCTCCTGGAAGGCGGGCGCGAAGACGGTTTTCACGCTCGGCCTCTACAACATCAAGCTTCTCCGGGAGGAAATCGCGATCCCGAAGGAGGACAGGGGATACTACGAATTCCTGGCTACCGTTTACGTTCAGTCGGTGGCCCCTGAAAGGGACGAACCGATGGAGTTGTGGAGGACGAGGATAAAGCCCAGCTGGGCCCTCGCAAAGGGATTTAGGGACGAACGCCTAGGCTTCGACTTCGAGTCGGCGTTCAAGCGCTGGCAGGCCGGCGCAGTTCGTCTAGGGGGCGCCTCCGAACGAGCCTGGATCAAGAAGCTCGAAGTGAACCTGCTAGAACAGTTTCAGAAGGACTGCCGCGAGGTCGGCATGCCTACAGGAAGGGAGCTCGACAGCACCGCGTTCCTGCAGCTCCTGGCCTGGTGCAGGATCAAGCAGAGGGCGCTTGGTTCCGTCTCCTACTCCAAGATCTGGAAGGAGGTCCTCCTTCAGGGCCTCCGGGCGATCGGTTTCGCCTAGCCAGCCCCCTTTCTCTTCTTCGATGAACCCATGGATCAAGTCCTACTTCCTGCATGCGCAGCTCTGCCAAAGGGGGGTTCGCGTTTGCAGGCTAGCTAGATTATGGTGTGTACCTTCTTCCTCTTCAAGTAGAAGTGAGGTGAGCTATGGCGTTCTCGATCTCCAGCGAACTTGGATTGTGAAGGTTTTGAACTTACTTCATCTATCTCTAGCTATCACAACCCTCTCCTCGTTCAACTCGTCAAGGATCTAGGAAGGGCTGATGTGCCCTCTTCCTTTCCAAGAGAGTCGACTTCATTGCTGAGGCATTGGATTGGGATCGGGATCCCCCCAGGGGCCTGGACGGGCTTAACGCAATCCGCCTTTTATCTAGTGATGACCGACAGATACATCGGAACGGGGAGGGTCACGATATCCTTCGGGGACCTTTGCCACCACATATACTTACTGGGCGCCACCGGCTGTGGGAAGACGACGATAATGAGGCTGATAGCCAAGGGCCTAGAGGAGGCGAACAAAAGCGGAGAATTCGAGTCTGCTTTCATCTATGCGGACCAAAAAGGGGATGATTCCTTCAAGTTCCTTGCCCAGGTCGATGCCCTCGACCCCGAAAGGGTCACCTTCCTCGATCCCGTCCTGACGGGGTTCTCGGTTAACCCCCTGGAGCTCCCGCCCTATTCCCCTACAGACCGTGAGAGGATCGTCTCGGTCTACGTGGGCTTCCTGATGAGCATAATCCAAGAATGGTACCAGACGGACCAGACGAAAGCCCCCCGGCTTACAAGGATCATGAGGTCTCTCGTCTCCTACCTTTATCATCGAAACGATGCCCCCACACTATTGGACTTATACGATCTCGTCCTGAGGATGCAGTCGGGGGACGATCCCGTCCTGATGAGGGACTTAGAAGATACCCTAGGGGGTAGTGAGGTGGGGATGTTGAAGAGGGAGATGGAGGCCATCGGGGGAATGAAGGAAGAAGCCTTCGATCCCGTCCTCACTCGCCTCAGTGAGTTCGCCATCGATCCCTTTTTGCGAAAGATGTTCAGCGTGAGGCATTCAAGTGTGAACTTCGCAGAGCTACTTAAACCGGGCCACTTCACCGTCGTAAGGGTGGCCGGGCACGAAGTGGGCTCTCACATATCCCCGTTGATCGCATCGGTTATAGTCCTGAAGCTCTGGTTCACGATTCAAGAAAGGGCCTCACGGGTTCCCGAAGGGGAGAGGAGCCTCGTCGTCCTCTGCCTGGATGAGTTTCAGTCCATCCAACACCTTCAGGCCATTGAGACGATACTGGCCCAAGCCAGGTCCTTCGGGCTCGCCCTCATCCTTTCTCACCAGACCTCCGCCCAGCTCGATGACGAGCTCTTCAAAGTCATTACGGGAAATTGTTCCTTCCAAGGGGCGGGAAGGGTAAGCGGGGACGATGCCCGCCGCATCGCTTATACATGGGATCCCCAATTCGCCAAGGAGATCCAGCAGACCCTAACCACCCAGGCCGACTTCCGTTGGTCGTTCAGGATAAGGCCGGAACCGGGAGCGGAGATGCCTCCCCCCATTACGAATGTCCCCATAAGCCCACCGCCGAAGGAGATCCACACCTGGGATGAAGTGAAGGCCTTCATTGATGAACAGAAGAGAAGATATGGCATCGGGGTGGTGGAGAGGCCCATCCTGGAGGAGGCGGAGGAGAAGGCGGGAGAGTGGATGAAGTTCTCCGCCGTCCTACCCGTCCCCACGAAAGAGGAGTGGGCCTTAATTCTCGCCCTCAACGACAGGACCCTCAGCGTCATGAGGGCCGCGGAGAGGGCCGGGGTGGAGAGGGAGGTGGCTGGCAGGATCCTAGGGAGGCTTCGAGCCTCAGGGGTTGTAAGGGCGATCGGATCCGACAGGGCCGGGAGCGAGTTCTACACCCTCGATCCGGGGGCCCTTCCTAGCCTCAAGCCAGAGAGCTATCAGGGGATAGGTGGGGCAGAAGCCCGGCAGCTGGCGATGCAGGTGGTGAAGCTCTGCTTAGAAAGGGGATGGTTCGTAGCTCCGGGAAGGCAGGATGTCGGGATGGAGAGGAAGTTCGACATCGTCTCCTTCGATTATTCTCGCAACGTTCCCATTGCGATAGAGGTCGAATCGGAGGAGCACGTCCTCCACGACCATCCGGAGCAATTGAAGAAGCACATGTTGGAGATCGACCCCTTCAATGAGATGTTCGTGGTCACGACGAAGGGGGAGGCTGAGAGGAAGGTCCTGGAGCTCAGGTCACAGCTCCCCCTGGCCCAGCAGGATAGGGTGACCGTCGTCGCGTTCTAGCTACGAAAGACCAGCTCAAGGGGTCAGGCCTATCCTGCTTTCGTCTGTCGGTCCCACCGACTCATCCATCCGCCTTACCTTCGCCCCCTCCGTAGGCCCCGACGCCTATGGAGAGCTCATCCTGCATCCTCCCCCTCCATCGCTCTAACAGGTCGAAGGTGGGGACGGTCACGATCGTGGGCTTATTCACGAGCTCCATAGGCTGCCTTGATCCCGATGACGGTCTTCCCCGCCCCGGTCGGCAGCACTATAACCCCTCTCCTCCCCGCTCTGTCCCACGAATCGAGGGCCTTCTTCTGGTACGCCCTTATGCCTATGCTTCTGCAAAGCCATACATATATCCATTTGCAGCCTCACTGCTAATGGAGCGCTTCAACCGCTAGTAGAGGGGGGAGCCCGACCCCTTCTACGAGCTCTGGTCCAAGCTTCTGGTCAAATGGACGCCGTTTCTCTGGAGCCCTTCCCCCCGAACCTGCTCTCCGGCCCTAGACAGGTGGGGAAGACGACGCTGATAAGGCTCCTGATCCACGAAATCCTGAAGCGCTCCGACGGGAGATCCGTCCTTTACCTCCCCTGTGACGAGGTCGCCGACTTCAGGGCGCTCTCTGGGCTCAAAGCCGCGACCTTCGATTCCCTCTACGGGGCGCAGGCCGCCATCGATGCCAACGCCATCCATGATGAAACGCTTTCGCGCCGCTTCGGTGACTACCTGTCGACGGGCGGCTTTCCCCTGGCCATCAGGGAGCTGGTACGGGACGGCCGGGCGGGGGATGGATCCAGGAAGGCGCTGCTGGACGGGCTGAGGGGATACTGGCTGAGGCTGGGCAGGAGCGACGGCTACATGAAGGAGGTGATCAGATATCTGGTGGAAGCGAGGTGGGAGCATTTATATCCCACTTTATTGTGTATCATTTTGGGTGGGAGATTGGAGGTAAAGCTACGTGAGAAGGGGAGGATAACGATCCCCGCCAAGTTGCGCAGGGACCTGGGCCTGATCGAGGGGGAAGGCCTGGAGTTGATGGCGAAGGACGGCTCGCTCGTCCTCAGGCCCAAGAGGCTGACGACGGCCGCCCAGGTCAGGGGGATCCTGGGCCCCGAGAAGGTCAGGCTGGAGGATGTCGAGTCGGCGTTGGGGGAGGATACATCTTGAGGTTCGTCGACTCCAACGTCTTCGTCTACCACATGGCCGCCGACCCCATCCACGGGGATAGGGCGACCGCCATACTGACGAGGATAGAAGGGGGAGAGCGGGCCGCCACCTCCACGCTCGTGGCGTCACAGGTCTGTGCCTATCTCAAGTGGAGGAAGAGGCCGGAGGCGATCCCTCTCTTCCTGGCCTTCCTGCGATCTCTGCCCACCCTCACGAAGGTCGAGACGGCCTTCGTCGACTTCGTGGAGGCCGAAAGGCATCTTCCCGGCGGCGGGAGGGGGTGGAGGACGTGGGACGACTTCGTGATAGCGGCCCAGATGAAGCGCCTGGGTCTGAGCGAAATTTACTCCAACGACTCCGACTTCGACTCCATCCCGGGGGTCAAGAGGGTCTTCGCGTAGAGGCGCCCTCTAGCCGGGCTGCTTCAGGGATTCCTCCCAGCCTCCCTGATGTTGGTCTTCAGGCCGTGCCCGTTCGCCAGCCAGGTTCGTTTGTTTTATCCATCCTCTCCTATCTTATCCAATCCTCCGAGGGTCCGTCTATCAGCCGTTCCAAGGGCGTGGAGCTCCGTGCCCTGATCTCATTCCGCCCCAAATGGCCGCTCGAACGTAAGTGAGCCCATCGGCGGTTTTTGAGATGTTTTGTAGAAGGTCGGAGGCGCGATTCGATTTGTCCGTCTTTTGCGGGATTGGTGAGGAGGGCGATAGGTTTATATGGTCACAAAGTAACTTTATGACTATGGCAACCGTGAAGGTCAGCAAGAAGACCTACCGAACCCTCAACGAGATCGCTGGCCAATTAAGAGCACGCCTGCGCAGGCCTGTCTCCGTCGACGAAGCCATAGAGTTCGTGATGAAGAGGGGCAGGTTGAGGCCCAGCGACTTCGCCGGAAGCCTGTCCATGACCGATGAAGAGCAAGCCCAGATCTTGAAGGGCTTGGAGGAGTTCTGGTCCAAATGGAAATCCCGAAACGAGTAGTGCTCGACACGACCGTGATGATAGGGCATCTGAGGGGTAAAGAGCCTCGCTTGATAAATGAACTGCAGGATAGAGCGAATCTGGCCACCACGATCGTCAATGCCTTCGAACTGTACCATGGGTCCTACAGGTCCAGGGAAGTTCGGAGGAATCTCTCTGCCGTGAAAGGATTCCTCTCCACCATAGACGTTCTTAACATGGACGACGCTTCGGCCGAAAAGTCCGGGGAGATCCTTGCCGAGCTAGAGCGTAAAGGAACCGCGATCGACCCCAGGGACCTGTTCATAGGATGCATCTCTCTCAAGAACGGCTACGCCGTGTTGACCGATGACCGCGAACACTTTGAAAGGGTTCCGGAGCTGCTCGTCCTTACCCCTTCAGACCTCAAGCGGGGAGGGCAACTCCACACCGAGCGGACAGGCCGAGAAGGGCTTGGATTGAATTGAGAGACAGAAGGTCATCTTCTGCTTTCCCAGCGATCGTGGGAGCATCTCAACCTTGTATACAAGATATACCTTATGTATAACGAACGACGATGGCCACCAACGACACGGAGCTGCACATAAGAGCCGCAAGGGAGGAGAGGCTCGCGACGATCGAGGAATTCCATAAGAAGAGATACATGGTCGTCGGCGACTTGGCGATCGAGGCCGTCGAACAGGCGATAGAGGCCGCAGCTTCGCTTGAGGGGAAGCATTTTCACGTCATTCCGAGAAGCGCGCACGCCCAAAGGATGAGCTGGCTAAAGGAGAAGTTCCCACACCTATCCAAGGACGTCGACGAGCTTTGGGGAGCGTACGGAGCTCTGGGCTACGAAGGGGTGGACGGCGAAAGGGCCGAACGAGCGATCGGAGCGATGGAGCGGATAATGGATGGAATTGGAGAAGGGTCGCACCTTAGCTTTAAAGGAAGTCGTCAGGGTCGTATCGGGGTTCACTGGCGTCGTCGCGATCATCCTCTTCGGGAGCCTTGCGAGGGGCGACTACGACGAGTTCTCGGACTACGACCTGCTCGTCCTGTTCGAAGAAAGGGGGCTCATGTGGCGGAGCTGGAGCGCGCTCTTCGAAGCGGTCGGGAAACTCGGGTTGAACCTGCACCTGATCCCCGAAACGATGGAAGAGCTGAGGTCCTCGAACCCCGTCTTCGCCGATGACATTTCGGGGCACGGAAAGGTGCTGTATGCAAGGTGGCCGTTCGAAGTCCATATGAGGCGCTTGAGTTTGGAGCCCTTCTCCCTCATCCTCTACGACATGAGCGGCGTGGACTACCGGACCAAGATGAAGTGTTCGTACCTCCTTTACAAGAAGGGTGGCGAGGGTTTGCTTCACAGGCTGGGCGGAATGAGGCTCGGGGAGGCATGCATCCCGGTCCCCGCCGCCCGCGCCGGCGAGGTCGTAAGGAAGCTTGGCGCTCTGGTCGTGAAGACGAAGGAGCTCGAGGTGTTCGCTGAGAGGGGTAGGATCGTCGTCGATGGTACAGCGAGTGGCTGACACGGTGGCATGGGCCTCCGGCGATGGCCGTCCTCGAAGGGCCGTTCGCCGAGCCGGCCATCTGGCACCTTGGCCTCGAGCTGGGTCCTGGGGAGCAGCTGCACGGGTGAGAAGCAGGCCAAAGGCGAAGCTGGAGGGGGAGGACGGAGAGGCTCCTGAACAGAATCCCGATCGGACACGGCCTTCTCCCCTAAGTCAGCATCGAACTGCGGAAGACGGCAAGCCACCTTTTGGCTTCGAAGCATTGGTAGGTCGAGCTTAAGAGGGAGAAGGAGAGATAAGTGGAAGGATGACGCTTGCGCGTATGGTGCGGACCCCGGCCCTTCAGATACACTCACCATCAGATGTAGCAATATCAGGAAAGAGGCGAGCAGCAAATACGTAAGGAGCGCGACGGGCGATGGGTTAATCGATCGAACCTCTTCAGGGATAAGAGGATGACACCTTCTTGAGAAGCTCCTTCCTGATCATCTTCGCTTCCCTTGGGTTCGTCATCCCTAACTGTCTGAGCTCCTCTTGGGCGTTCGATATTATCCTCACCAGCTCCCTCAGATAGTGGTCTAACTTGTACTGTGAAAGGATCTTCGCATAGTTCTCAATGCTGACGGCAGAGCGCATCAACATCGCCAAGATGTCTATCCTGTCTTTCAGGCCCTTGTCGCTGTTTGTCCTTTCAAGCTCCGCCTTCTGTTTTGTAATGAGGAGGTATTCTGGAAGGGGCAGGGTGAAACCAGAGAGCGATGTCGTGTTCCTCAGCAGCTCCTCCGCCGGCACCCCGAGGTCGGAGTAAAATGGGACGTATAAGTCGACGCCGACCCCTTCGACGAGAAATTCGTATTTTCTTAACCTTGGGTTCTTGACGACAGCGTACAGCCCTTCGAGCTTGCGAAGCTCCTCAAGAGAGACGACCATATCTATATCTTTGGACTTTAGCGCCTGGGTATAGAGGTAGACGGCCCAGCCTCCGATCAGGACGAACGAGACCTCCGAGTTGAGCTTCTGCAGCAGAGCCCAGCTCTTCTCTGTGGTGGCGTCCCTCCACATAGATGCTTCACTCCCCTCCGATCAGCGCCTCTATCTTCTCGCCGAGCTTCGTGAGGAACCTCCTTGCGTACCACGTTTCTATATTCCAGAGGTCGGCGTAGATCTGCGCCAGGGGAGCCTGGCCCAGCGACAAGAGATGGCCGTCCCCCTTAAGGACTATCAGGTTAGGCCTGTCCCCGCCCCCTTCGCCAAACCTCTTCACAAACTCATCTCTGTCCCCGTACACATAGACCTCTGAGTAATCTGAAGGGACGTCGTCGAACCTTTCCCTGTACGCCGTGTAAGCTGTCGGAATGCAGCCTCTCGGCAGGCCGGCCTCTATCTCTTCTATCCTGGCCCTTACGTGTGTCGAATAGGTGATTTCTCTCTGTAGGACCCTGATCGAGCACCAGTACATCAACGCCTTCCAGGGATCTATCAGGACAAAGCTTCTGCTTTGTATAGCGATAGCACCCATCCTACGGAGCGGCTTAATCGCAAAGTTAACTAGGCCAGGAGATACCCGACAGACCTTCGCCAGGCCCCTCTGTGTCAGCCTCCTCTCCTTTAGCTCTATTCCGCGATATAGCATCTCCCTGTAAACTATCTCGGTCTTCACGTCGTTCAATATTCATTGAACTATATATAAATCGTTCGCCGCCAAAATTGAACGATCTCGGGGCTATCGGGGCGAGCAGGGGAGCCCAAGCCATTCACGGGAGGCGAACAGGGCCTCCTTATCCCCTGGGACCTTTTCGCCGGCGAGCGTGCCTTTGATGTAGATGCCCACGGCGCTGGCAGACTTCACAAGCGATATCAGTGCGAGGCCTCGCTCGACGCCCTCCCACCGCTGAAGCGTTTGGGATCCTCCATCATCTCGGGAATTCCGCTCTTCGCTTCTGAGGTCATGCTGCGTCCGGTGCAGTGTAGTATCATCTTTATACTACTTCTTGGTAGTATTCTGGGGGTATGGACGAAGCACGTAACCGTCTCCGCCAAGATAGACGAAGGGCTTAGGAGGAGGCTCAGGGAGCTCTCGATAAAGCCATCCGAAGTGATCAGGAGGGCCCTGGAGGAGGAGGTGGAGAGGAGGACGAGGGAGGAGCTCTACAAGAAGGTCGAGGGCGCCAGCAGGGTAATCTCGAAGGCCGGAAGGAGGAATTGGGTTAGGGCGATAAGGGAGAGCAGTGACGAAGGATGAGCCCCTTCCTCTTCGATTCCTCGGCGATGATAGCCCTCTGCGGCAGGAAGGAGCTGGATGAGCTTCTCCAAGGATGGACTGTGGATCTCTCATTTTACGAGCTCGGGAACACCGTGTGGAAGCAGGTACATCTCTACAGGACGTTGAAGATGGAGGAGGCGAGCCTGGCGCTAGATGCCCTGATATCGGTGTTCAGGAAGATGAAGAGGGTGACTGAGGTCGACGCCCTGAAGGTCCTCGAGGTAGCTGAGAAGGAGGGCCTGACCTACTACGATGCAGCCTACCTCCAGGCGGCGGTGGAGAAGGGGATGACGCTCGTGACGGATGACGCAAGGCTCAAGGAGGTTGGCGGCAAGTACGTGAAGGCCGTGACGAGCAACGGGCTCTGATCGATCGAACTAGAGAGCGCCAGGGCATCGAACGTGTTCCACGGCTTCGATGGAGCCCCCTAGTTCGCTTGGGATAGATGGACGACGCTTCGGAGGACGGCCTCCCGATTCCCCTTACGCCCTCAGGTGGCTGGACGAGGCCTCTTCCTGTTCTTGAAGACATAGGCGGCGCCCAAGACGACCGCGCCGACGCCGCCCACGGCCGCAAGCAACTGGGTGTAGTCGCTGCGCCAGACGGCGGTGACGACCTTCGGCCCGTCCATTACAACCGTCGTCGTCGGCGAGGTGGACGTAGCATCTCCCTCCCAGTGGTCGAAGACCTGCTGGACAAGGAAGCCCAGGGGGGTGCTCACGCCTATCGTCGCGCTATCGCCAGATGCGTACCAGCCCTCGCCCCGGGGGGAACCCAGGTCGGATGCGACGGTGAGGTAGTACATCTGCCTCCAATTCGCCACGACCTCTTGAGGGGATGAAGCCACTACGGTCAGCGGATTTTCCGACGACGATATGGTGCCCGTCCAGCCCTTGAAGACCAGCTTGGAGCTGTTGGCGACAAAGTTAGATGGGTCTGTCGCCCTGATGAGGATCGAAGCGCCTTCGTTAACCCACTGGGTGGACTTATCCACCTCCCCCTCTCCGGGGTCTATCGACACCAGATACTGGAGCTGCCAGATCGAATCGATGGACCGGTCGGCCGTCACGGTGACGGTCAAAGTGCGGGAAGTGACCGTGGAGTTGAGCGCACCGTCGAACCACTTCACGAAGATGTAGCGTGTCCCGGCCGAGGGGTAGATGGCATCCACGGCCGTCAGGTTGTGCCTTTCCCCATACTCGTTCACGGCCAAGGTGTAGCTTCCCGAGCCGGACGAAGCCAGCAGCGAACCGTCCACGTAGATGAGCTTCTGGGAAGCGAGGCCGGTTGTCACGGAAAGGACCAGCGGCCGGACCTCGTACATCACGCTGAAAGTGGAGCCAAAGAATACGCTGCTCCCCTCGTACGTCAGCGTCAGCCGGTACGCACCTGCCTTGGTGAAGTTGAGGACGGCCCCGACGAAGCCCGTCGAGTCCGTCGTAAGATATGTGAAGAGGGAGCCGTCAACGTACAGGCCGACCCTCTGCCCTCCGACCGCGTCGCCGCTCGAGTCAAGCAGCTGTCCGGAGACCGTGAAGTTCTGCCCGACCTTGGCGGATGGCCCCGTCGTAAGGGTCAGGCTTGTGGTCATCCTTACGGTGACGGAGGAGTTGAAGTACTCTTCGTGGTATACCCCCCTGAAGTCGTAATAGGAGACCTTCAGCCTGACGCTGTAATTCCCCACCGGAAAGGGCGAAGGGGCCGTGACCGTGAAGGAGGCCGCCTTCATCTGATACGGGGAGATCGTCCCTACGCCGACGGATGAGGGGCTTACGATCAGCCCTGCGGAATCGACGACCTGGATGGAGACGTCGTACATCTCGTCGTTCCCTGAGTTGCCGAAGGACACGTCCAGCCTCGTGGAGGAGCCCTGGGCCAGGTCATCCGCATGGGCGGACCAGTTCCCGACCGAGAGATAGACGACCGAGATGGTGATCTCCTTCTGGTCTTCGAGCTTGATGGCGCCGGAGTCGTTGAAGTACAGCCTGACCGTAACGTAATAGGTATCCGGACCCGGGATCCCCTTCGGCCAGTACCAGATGGCGCCTCCGTAGCTCTGCCTGGGGACGTAGATCGTGCTTGAGCTGTCTTCCCAGGATCCACCCGAGGCCGCCCTGTACGTGAACTTTGCGAAGAGGTCTGCGCCGAGCGTCCCCGCAGCGCCGTTGTAGAAGGTCAGATTGACCCAGACGGGAGCCTGATACGAGTAGACCTTGGCAACTCCGCCGGAGATCATTTCTATGAAGGAGTTGCCGCTCGTCACCCTTATCGATGTGAAGTAGGCGTTCATCAGGGGGGTGATGGGGCTTACGTGGATGGTGTAGCTTGAGCCGGCGGAGGATACCACGTCGATCTGAACGTTCTTGGCGTCATCCTGATAGTGCCCCCCGACGCCGAAAGCTGAGAGCGAGGGGTTCTTTACCCTCACTATCCCCTCTCCCGATCCCAGACTTTCATCGACGTAAAGGATGAGCACCCCTTCACCGGGCAGAGCAGAATCGTAGCCGACCTTCTTTCGCACCTCTATCAGGTAGTAGGTCGAACCGGATATCGTGATCTTGACCGTCTGATAGGAGTTCGTCGAAACCTCCAGAGGGTAAAGCGTCGTAGTGACGTCTTCGCCGATCGAATAAGTCAAGATGTTGGAGGGAGATAGCCAGCCCATCTCGACCTTTCCGTAAGAAGTGAAATGCGCCGGAGACGTCCCCTGAGGAACACCGTTCCATCCCCCCGAGTCCATGAGGTCCCAGGGGCCGACGAAGGTCTGTGTCTGGTTGTAGTCATAGAGGTCGGGAAGCCCCAGTTCATGCCCCACTTCGTGAGCGAACGTCCCCATGGGATCGAATTCGGACACCGTGGAGATCCCGAGCTGGACGTTGCCGTCGTTCGTCGTGAAGTCCACGCCGCCGTAGTAGGCCATCGACCATATGTCACTCGAATTACCGGTCATGGCTTCGTCGCCGCCCGCGTGGACCACGATGACGAACTTGTAGTCGTTGAAGTCCGTCCAGGGATCGACCAATCGGATGGCGTCGTTGACATACTCCCAAAAATGACTGTCCGTCCCGTAGTAGATGTAGGGCTTCGGCATCATAGACCAGAAGGAGAGGTACCATACGTCGAAGCTCAGCTTCCCGAAAGAGTTCTCGAGATAATAGTCCGCCATCCAGGAGGCGATATCTGTGACGTTCTCGGGGGTCTTCGAATAGCTCATGTCGCTAAAGTAGACGGGGATGACCAGGAGCTTCGGAGAGCCGGTCGTATACCAGGCGGGGGCAGCTACGCCGGACCTGGAAGCGTCAAAGGAGTATGCTTCTATCGTCGGCACGCCCTTGCCGTAGACGAACCTCCCGGTCAGGGTGCCGGCCTGCCCGACGCATCCGGCTAGCATGTCGGCGCTCCCGGGCTCTACGTCGATGGCCAGAGTGCCGTTCACGAGCTGGACGGTTGCCGTCCTCCCGATGCTTTCTACGACGACGCCCTCGACGGAAACGAGCTGTCCATCGAAGCTCGCCGGGTCGCCGACAAGCTCATACAGGGTCGTGGATGACGGCGTAACATCAGAGTATGCTGAAGCTTCCGTCTGACCATAAGCTGTCATGAAGAATAAGAGTAGAAGAAAAGCTAGGCAGGCACGACCTTTCCCCAATTCGTACGTTATTGAGTTCAAGCGGTTCATAAGGCTTTGGCCGAGGGTGGCGGCTCAATTGACTTGAGCGTGTTGAGCTTCTCGTCTTATCCATTCGTCTTTGCCCGCTATGTAATGAAGGGAACCCCCTCACGTATGATGCTCTGAGGCGTCTGTCTGTATCCCTGTTGCCAAAGCTTCACAAGGGCATCGAGGGCGTTAGGTTAGGGCCGTTAGTGAGGAAGAGCCCAGTGGCCATATCATATGGAAGTGGCTTCAGAAGCTGGCCTCCATCCGTGACAGGTTCGATGTAGATGGAAGCAGCGGTGTCGTGCATCTATATCGATGAGACGATGGTGTACATCGGAGGAGATCGGGCCTGGATGCGGACAGCATAAGAGCCCATCAAGAAGCTCTTCCTGGCCCTTCACATCAGCCATCAGGGCAGCACGATGGACGCCCACCTGTTCATCGAGGGGCTTGTCGGTCGGAAGGTACGGAAGGAAGAAGGAGATACGGACGGATAGGGACCAGCTGGGGGTTCAATAGACAGCATTCCTCCTTCTGCCGTTCTGCTGATCGTATTCCTGGCTGGGCGCGGTAGTCCTCGTATCAGCACAAGAAATCTAACTCAATTTAGGGAAAAGTGATTTGACAATATGGGATCTAATAGGCTATATCTACCATCCTCTTTCAACTCGATATAGCCTCTCTTCTTCAATCTGTTAAGGTACCTCGACAGCTCCGCATCGTATACCTCCCTCTTCTTCTTCGCTGATAGATGTTGTTTGATCTGCGACCACCTGTCTTTGCCGACCCCGATGGCTTCGACAACATGCAGGTATTCGTCTGAATAGTCTGATACTTCGTTCAGTGAGGTCTTTGCGGCCTTCTCAAAGATCGCATCCACCAGCTCCCTGTTCGGCCTTGACCTCAGGGACGCAAGGCCGAATTCCGTCAGCCAGCCGGCTATGCCGTCAAGCCTATCCACAGCATAACTTATCACCCCTTTTGAAACATCCACTTCAGCCTCCTTGAAGCCGCTTTCAAGGAATCTCATTGATGACTCGCGATCGAATCTCTTAACCCTCACCTCTTCCATATGTCTTCCGAAGAGGGGGGCTTTTGGATCTTCTGCGCGAAGCAGGTCATAGAGCAATCCAGCCTCTGAGCCTGTCAATATGAAGGTGATGTTGTCGCAATAGTCATAACAGTGCGCGATAAGTGAAGTGAACTGCTCTGCAAGCTTACCCCTCAGGTTCTGCGCCTCATCGAAGGCGATCAGCACCCTGTCCAACGAATTCAGCTTATCCATGATCTCTGCAAGCGAAGGTCTTCTTCCCCAACTCAGGGAGATATCAAGACCTACAGCCCTGACACCATCTATGTGCTGAAGCAGCTCCTTCAGCCTTTTCGGAAAGCTTCTGCGGGAGAGCTGCGTCAGGAGCGAGGAGAATATGCTGTAAAGCGATCGATATGAATTCACTGGAGACCTCAGGTCTACGAAGGCGGAGGCCACGCGAGCCTCCTTTAAATATACCTTGAGCACTGATGTCTTGCCAACCCTCCTTGGCCCAGTTATGAGGACGAGAGGATGCTTTATGCAACCTGCCAGCTCCTTCAGCTCCTCCTCTCTGTCGAAGAGTTCACTTCTTGTCTCCTTCGGCCTGGCTGAGAAGAGCATATTATACTAACACTCTGTTAGTATACTAACACCCCGTTAGTAAACCTTTTCGAATTATGCAATTCAACCTATTTTCACAAATGTTGCTAACGTCCTTCCAACGCTGAACAATAGATCAAAAGTTCTAGGGAAAATCCCAACGACATTAGCTTATGAGTCACATCACAGGACCAACTAGCTGAGCCGTTGGAATGCTCCAAGAGCTATGGACGGATCGAGGTACTGCATGATCGTTAAGCGGACAGTATCTCAGGCGATGAACGTTGGGGCGAGGAATAGTGAGAGACGCTGTCCTTAGTGCGACCATCCCCGCTTCACTTACAAACAGCTGTGTGGAAGGCTCGGCCGAGTTCACAGATGGGACAATATGAGAAAGATGGATCCATCAATCAGGCATCATCAGCGTAAACGATGACCTGATAGCGAAGCTGAATGAAGTCGATGGGTGCCCTCTCAAGGGAGCGCATACTTGCGTTAGATAGACACCTATGATGCCATGTACTATGGCGACCCAAGGGCTGAAGGTGTCGTTGTTGGTATACAGCCAAAGGGGGGTTCCCGTTGGGCGTACAAGTTTGTTTGAAAGCGTAAGCGTCCTTCTAGATGGGGAGCGGCTCGTTGAACCTGGGCCTGTTTGTCTTTTTACCTTTCGGTCAGGTAAACCTTATAAAAGTAGACCTTGTACAGTAGTATAGGCCGATATGGATGGGCTACGTTACCGTTTCAGCCAAGATCCCAAGAAAGCTGAAGGAGCTCCTCGATAAATATGAGGTTAAGCCGGGCCCGGTCGTCAGGAAGGCTCTCGAGGAAGAGGTGAGGAGGAGGGCCCTGAGCTCCATCGAAGAAAGGGCCAAGGACCTGAGCGAAAGGGTTTCCAGGATCCCCGACGAGGAGGTCGCTGAGCTTATACGTAGAGACAGGGAGAAAAGGTAGGGTACGAATGTACCTTTTCGATGCGAGCTCGATAGTAAACCTCGTCAAGAGAGGCGTCGTCAAGCCCCTTGCGGATGGCGTGACGCTCGACCTGGCCACGTACGAGTCCCTCAACGCCATATGGAAGGAGCAGGTACTGCTGAAGAGGCTGGACGAGGATACGGCGCTTGAGTTCTTAGACGTCTTGAGCGAGGTCTTCAGCGTAATGGAGCTTCTGTCGATAAGGGGCCTTGAAAGGGAGGCCTTTCAGTACGCCTCCAACGAGGGCCTTGGCGTGTACGATGCATCCTACCTCTACATGGCCGCCAAGGGTGGGCTCACTCTTGTGACGGACGATGACGGACTGAGGAGCAGGGCTTCAAAGCACCTGAAGACGGCCAGCAGCAAAGAGTTGGTCGAAGCGTACCGGGCCTGACTTTGGCGCTCATTTGAACGGCCGAGTGAGGTGGCTGGACGTCCTCCGTATCCATTCCTTCGTTCGATCTTTGTGGCTTCTTCCGGAGGCCTCGGCCTGCGAAATGATTTCCTTCTTATCACGAAGGTCATCGAGCAGGCCGACGGGAATGGGATCCAGGTGGAGGACCCCGCTGGCGTCCTAAAGTCCTTGGTCCGGCCGACGAACGTCCTTCTCATCTTGATGCATGAAGAGCCGAACGAAGAGGAGAAAAGGCTGGGCATGTGAACGAACGGGAGACAGAGGATGCGGGTCACGGTCTACGTCGACGGCCTCTGCGAGCCGTTCAATCGTGAAGGGCTGGCCACCTATGGCTTCGTCGTTTACATCGACGGTTCCAAAGTCCACGAGGGATGCGGCGTCGTGGGTAGCGGAAGGGGCTTTTCGAACAACGTGGCGGAATACTCGGGCCTCGTGGCCGCCCTGGTCTACCTGCTTGAGAGGGGGCTGGAGAAGGAGGAGGTCACCGTGAGGACGGACTCGATGCTGGTCGCGAACCAGATGAGTGGCCGCTGGAGGGTCAAGGGAGGCCTGTACCTGAGCAGGTACATCGAAGCCGAGAAGCTGGCGAGGAACTTCCCAAAGCTGAGAGTGGAGTGGGTCCCAAGAGAAGAAAATTGGGAGGCGGATTCTCTCTCAAGGGAGGCGTACGAAGACCACCGTGCGAAGAACGGCCCCCCGGCAAGGTACAGGCGACATGGCTGAGGCGGACGAGAGCCTCCGCCAGGTTCAACCTACACCGGTGTAGGTTGGATCCAATTCCCCGTCCGCCGCCCAGACGGCCTTCACAAGGGTGTGGGCCCACCTCGGGTGGGAAGGCTTAGGTGGGTGGGGATGCCGCCATAAAGTGGGAGGAAGTGCAAACCGTCAAGCTCGACAAGAAGGGCAGGATGATGACCCCGAAGGCGCTCCGACATAAGGCCCAGTTGAAGGAGGGAAGCTTCGTAAGGGTAAAGGCAGACGGAAGGAAGATCCTCATGGAACCCTTGGGGCCTATCGCCGACAAGTACTTCGGAGCCTTCAAGATAACAAGGTGGCCGGAGGACTTCATAACCGACGTGAACGAAGTCGCAGGGAGGGACCCGCCCTTCCGTACCTATTTCTTGAAACGCCAAGAGGCCCTCGGGCTTCCCGGCACGGTCAAGCTGGCAGGAGCGACCCCTTCGTAGGTGGACGAGCTTAGGATAGTCGAGATAGGGGACTTTGACAGGCGGGCGGATGGTGGCGTCCACGTCTCAAGGACATCCGAAGTCGTACGGGTTAGGTTCGTAAGGGCTGAAAATAAAGGGAGGACTAACGGGCGCCCCCACTTCGCACTCCTGTGATCTTTTCAAATTCCGCACAATTCTTGAGGAAAAGTTGCGAACTTCGGCTCAAAGTAGGTCGCTTCTGCATCTTATGCTTCGTTGGGTGTTTCCTTGCGTAGCTATGCTTATATAAGCGCCTCGAATTGTGCAGAGGAGATGAGACGACCACCTTACTTCGGAATAGGTCGCAGAGGGCTGACAAAGACGGCGGCAGCAATCGTAGTGATCGTCATCGTGATAGCCGCAGGGGCGGGCATCTGGTACGTAACGCAGACCGGAGTGGGCCCTGCTCCTGGCGCGAAGTTAAAGGACACGATAATAATAGGGACCACGGACTCCGTTCAGACGACGATAGACCCGGCAGACGCCTACGACTACTTCGGCATCAACATCATACAGAACGTTGGAGACGGCCTTGTGGATTATATCCCCGGGACGACCCAGTACGCTCCGGCCCTGGCGACGAGCTGGTCTGTAAGCAGCGATGGGCTGACTTGGACCTTCAACCTTAGGGAGGGGGTCAGGTTCCCGGACGGGACGCCGTTCAATGCCTCAGTTGTGAAGTACAGCATCGATAGGCAGTTCGCGATCGATGAGCCGGAAGGCCCCTTCGCCGGCGTGGGCTACGACACGATCATAAACAGGACCGTGGTGACGGGCCCCTCTCAGGTGCAGTTCGTGCTCAATTCCCCCTTTTCAGCCTTCCTTGCTCTAGTCGCCTTCACCCCCATGTACCCGGTTAACCCGAATGTAGCTTCGCCCAGCTCCATCGTAAACTACACCGAGGGGAGCGTCAACGTCTCTAACCCGAACGGCCTGGGCCCGTACATGCTCACCAAGTGGATAAGGACGGCCGGGAAGGACGTGGAGATGGACCTGACGGCGAACCCGTATTACTGGAATGCCTCCGGGGGCTATCCCAAGACCAAGAACGTAATAATCAAGTTCTACAGCGACCACACATCCCTCCTTCTGGCCCTAAAGAACGGCGAGATAGACGTCGCCTACAGGCAGCTGGAGGCTTCCGACATAATCTCCCTACAGGGGAACAGCAACTTCCGCATCTGGACTGGCCCAGGTGCGTTCATTCAGTACCTGGTCTTCAACACCGCATCTCCTCCGTTCAATAACCTCCTCGTCCGCCAGGCTCTCGCCGCAGCCGTGAACAGGAGCCTCATCACTCAAGGGGTCTTCCAGGGTCAGGCCGACCCGCTGTACAGCATGGTCCCCGCAGGAATGTTCTCGCACACAGATGCATTCAAAGACAAGTATGGCGAGGCGAATATCACTCTGGCCAAGCAGCTCCTTCAGCAGGCGGGCTACAGCGCCACCAACAAGCTTACGTTTACCCTGACCTATCCTACCCAGCATTATTCGGCGACGGACGGCATAGCGGCGGCGCTGAAGCAGGCCTTCGAGGCGACTGGCATGGTCAGCGTCCAGCTCGCCTCACAGCCATGGCCGAACTACAAGGAGAGCACAAGGGCGGATCAGCTTCAGGCCTACATTTACGGCTGGTATCCCGACTTCGTCGACCCCTACGACTACCTTTACCCGTTCCTGCCAGCTGACGGCGTAGGCTTCCTGCACACCCACTTCGTAGATAGCCAGATCAACAGCTGGTTGCAGCAGGTGACTGGGATTTCGGACGCCAGCCAGCAGGCAGCGATATACACCCAGCTACAGACCAGGTTGGCCGACCAGGCGCCGTTGGTGCCGCTCTTTCAGGGGACGACCATAGCTGTCAGTAACACGAAGGTTTCAGGCATCGTACTCGACGCAACCGTCATCTTCAGGTACTACCTGATCCAGGTAGCCGCCTAGAGCAAGGCTTATCATAGCCCCTCACGAGGTTTTTTTGGATAATGACGCTGCGCAGCTACGTACTGACTAGGATGGCGCTGACCTTACCCATGCTCCTCTTCCTGCTGACGCTCGTCTTCTTCGTGATGAGGGTCCTCCCGGGCAACCCCGTCCTCCTCCGCTTCGAAAAGAACGCGGACCCGGCGCTCATCGCCGCCTACACTCACCGCCTTGGCCTGGACATCCCGATCTGGCAGCAGTATCTGAACTACCTGGGAGGCGTTCTCAGGGGCGATCTGGGCCAGTCCCTGGTCACCTTCGAACCGGTCAGCAGCCAGATAATGTCGAGGTTCCCTGCGACTCTGGAGTTGACGCTCTACTCCTTCATGGTTGCAGTGATCGTCGGGATACTCCTCGGCTCCGCCGCGGCCCGCAGGGCTGGAGAGAAGGTGGATGGGGTCGTGAAGCTCTACGGGATACTCATCTACGCGTTCCCGGTCTTCTTTCTCGGCATGCTCCTGCAGCTCATCTTCGGTATCTGGCTGGGTTGGCTCCCCGTCGGAGGCCGCTTCGACGTCGGGAGCATCCCCCAAGGCCTCACGATAGGCTCATTTCACCTTCAGACCGGGCTCTACACCTTGGACAGCCTTCTCTCCGGGAACTTAGGGCAGTTCCTTACAGCGTTGAAGTACCTTCTCCTACCTTCGATAACCCTTGGGCTAGTCATATCGGGGATATTCGTCAGGATGACCCGCAGTAATATGCTCGAGACCATGAAGATGGAGTTCGTTACGGCGGCGAGGGCGAGAGGCCTGAAGGAGAGCACGGTCGTTTACGGTTATGCCCTGAGGAACGCCCTCCTCCCAGTCGTCACAATAATGGGCCTGGAGTTCGCCCTGCTTCTGAGCGGCGCCGTCCTCACCGAAACAGAATTCAATATCCTGGGGCTTGGGACCTACCTGGTGGATCGCATCACATTTAGAGATTATACAGCCGTTCAGGGGACCGTCGTCTTCCTGGCCATCTTGATTTCGTTCACCAGCCTCATCGTCGACGTCCTGTACGCCTACTTGGATCCGAGGATAAGGTTGTGATGAGATTGAAGAGGAGCAAGGAAGCGCCGTTCGGTCTGATGCCCCATCTGGTGGGCCCTTTGAGGGAAGCCCTTGGGGCTGGCGCGGGGAGGTGGTTCATAGCCGCAGGGGCCGCCATAGTCTTGTTGATCGCCGCCATGAGCCTCCTTGCCCCCTATATCTCCCCCCACGATCCCACGGCGATATTCCTCGGTCCCGCCAACTCCCCCCCTAGTCCATCCTTCCCCTTCGGGACGGATCAGTACGGGAGGGACCTGCTCAGCCGTACCATATGGGGAGGGAGGTTCATACTGCTCGTCGCAGTTACGGCCGTTGCGATCTGTCTGGCGATAGGCGTCCCCATCGGCCTAGCCTCGGCTTATAAGGGTGGCAACCTGGATAAGACGATCTCCCTTTTGATGGACAGCATGTATGCCTTCCCGAGCCTAGTGCTCGCGATAGTCATAATAGGTGTCTTCGGAGTGAACGTGATAAACGAAGCTATCGCCCTGGCGGTGGTGTACATCCCATCGTACTACAGGGTTGTCAGGAGCCAGGTCCTCACGATCAAGGAGCTCCCTTACGTTGAAGCGGCTAGGTCCATCGGGAGCGGGAGCCTGCACGTCCTCAGAAGCTACATCCTGCCCAACGTCGTCCCCTCAATCGTTGTGGTAGCGACGATAAACTTTGCGGATTCAATCCTCACTACGGCTGGGCTGGATTTCATAGGCCTGGGGCTTCCAGTGAACCTCCCAGACTGGGGGATAGACCTGACTTACGGGAGGGCCGCCCTCCCTCAGGGGGCTTGGTGGACGATCTTCTTCTCCGGCATCATGGTGCTTCTCTCGGCACTGGGCTTCGGCCTCATCAGCGAGGGGCTCTCTGAGCGCCGGCAGCAGGAGTGAGGTCTCTATGGCGGAGCTTCTAGACGTCCGCAACCTCACGGTAGAATACCGCACATCCAGGGGGAGGATAAAGGCCGTAAACGACGTCTCCTTCTCCCTCTCCAAGGGGAGCACCTTGGGGCTCGTCGGCGAATCAGGGAGCGGAAAGTCCACGCTGGGGCACGCCATAATGAGGCTCGTTCGACCCCCCGGCCTCATCTCTTCAGGTTCCATCAATTTCGATGGTGTAGACCTGCTCTCCCTGAACGAGGAGGAGATCAGGAGGGTGAGGGGGAAGAGGATAGCCATGGTCTTTCAAGATCCCATGTCATCCCTGAGCCCCGTGAAGAAGGTCGGCGACCACTACGTTGAATACATAAGAGAGCACAGGCCTGAAACCTCCCGTGAGGACGCGCTGCGCATAGCCAAAGAGATCTTCGAAGACCTAGGGATAGAGCGCTCTAGGTTAGAGGATTATCCCCACCAGTTCAGCGGAGGCATGAGGCAGAGGGTAATGATAGGGCTGGCGCTCGCCCTTCGCCCGCAGCTGATAATCGCGGATGAGCCGACCACGGCGCTGGACGTCCTCGTGGAAGCCCAGATCCTCGAGCTGCTGAAGGAGCTAAAGAGGAAGTACTCCGTTTCACTTATGCTGATAACTCATAACATGGGGGTCGTGGCTGAGACGACGGACGTCATAGCTGTTATGTACGCGGGGAAGCTCATGGAGGTGTCCCCAACGATGAAGCTCTACTCCGACCCCAAGAACCCCTATACGAAGGCGCTCCTACAGTCTATCCCGAACATCCTAGTCGATGATCAGGTCCTAAGGTCCATCCCCGGCTCCCCTCCTGATATGGCTAGCCTCCCACCCGGTTGTCCCTTTAGCCCTCGCTGCCCCTACGTCTTTGACCTCTGCAGGAAGGAGGACCCGCGGCTCATCGCGGTTGACGGGGATAGTTACGTCGCCTGTCATCTCTACGGTGATGGTTGATGCCCTTCCTCCAGGTCGTGGAGCTTGTCAAACACTTCCCTGTGCAGAGGAGCCTGATAGAGCAGCTCTTCTCTCGTAAGCAGCTCTTCGTAAAGGCCGTGGATGGGGTGAGCTTCACCCTTGAGAAGGGCGACATCTATGGCCTCGTAGGCGAGTCAGGAAGCGGAAAGACGACGACGGGGAGGCTGACGCTTGGCCTCATTCAGCCTACTTCGGGGAGGGTGATAGTGGACGGCGTCGATATAGGCCGCCTCAGCCCGGGGGAGCTCAGGACATACAGGAAGAAGATGCAGATAATCTTTCAGGATCCCACCGCTTCGTTGAACCCCAAGATGAGGGTGGGAGACGCAGTGGCCGACGCCGTTAAGCTGCTGACCGGCGCCGACCAGGAGGAAGCGGTTAGGCGAGTTTACGAGATCTTCGAATACGTCGGCCTTACCCCCCCTCAAGAATTCTACGGCAGGTACCCTCACAACCTGAGCGGAGGGCAGAAGCAACGAGTGGTAATAGCCAGGGCGCTCGTAACCCGTCCCGAATACGTCGTGGCGGACGAGCCAGTAGCTATGGTGGACGTATCTGTACGGGCCCAGATTCTCGATGTGATGAAGAAGATGCACGAAAGGTTAGGGCTCACCTACCTTTTCATCACTCACGACCTGGCCGTGGCCAAGTACCTTTGCAACAGGCTCGCCATAATGTATCTGGGTAAGATATCGGAGATGGGGGAAGCTAGGGACATCTTCCGTCTCCCCCTACATCCCTACACTCAGGCGCTCCTCAGCTCCGTCCCTGTCCCCGACCCTAGAGCGGCCAGGGCGAAGAAGATACCGAGGGGCGAAATACCGAACGCGATCAATCCGCCCTCTGGCTGCCGCTTTCACCCCCGCTGCCCGTATGCCACCGAGCTCTGCAGGACGGAGGAGCCTCAGCTGAGGAGGGTCGACGCTTCAAGGCCTGATCACCTTCTCGCCTGCCACTGGGCGGAAAAGTTCCTTTGAATAGGCATCTGCAACAAGGCTTGTGAGAACCCTTCAGTTGCAGCTCAAGATGGCGGGTTCTGTCTGAGGACTACGCCCCTGAAGGGGGTCGAAGGCGATCCATGCCCATCCCTCCCTCCCCCCGATGCGTATCATGGTCTCATCTATCAGGATGGAACGCACGGAGCCTCTCTTGACCCAGAACCTTCCCTCTGGGAAGGAGAAACTTTGAGCCCACTGACTGGCGCATCGCTCCGTGCTCCTCTTCCGGACCGGCTCTAGGATGCTTGACGCCTTCCTGAACGACGGTGCTGAGCAATAGACATAGATGGACCCCGTAGGCCATGACCCAAAGGGACGTCCCGCTCAAACCTCTTAACTTGACGGCGCCGCCAGGCGTTCGGTAATGCTTAAGTACGCCGCGACGCAAGGTCTATGCGTATAGTCAAAATGGGGGCATCAGTAATTACGATCAAGGTGCCAAAGGAGCTCAAGGACAAGATGAAGAGGATCAAGATGAACTGGAGCGAATACGTAAGGTGGGCGATCTCTCAGAAGATAGAGGAGCAGGAGCTCAGGGAGGCCTCCGAGAAGCTCGACCAGATCAGGGCGAGGGCCAAGCCTGTCCCCACGGATGAGCTCCTTTCTTGGCTGAGGGAAGGCAGGAGCCGCTGACGGCATGCCAAGGTACGTGGTCGACGCAAGCGTCGTGGCCAAGTGGGTCCTCCCAGACGAGAGCGAAGAGGCAGGTCCCGCGAAGCTCAAGCAGGACCTGGTGGAGGGAAGGGTTGAGCTTCACGCCCCTTCCATCATGCCCGTCGAAGTGGCCAACGTCCTGTGGAGGGCCGAGAGGGCTGGCCGCATCGCTCGAAGTGACGCCACCGAGGCGCTGAGAGCGCTGGGAGGCCTACGGCTCGCCTTACACGAACTGGGCTGGGATGGTATCTTGGAAAGCTTCGAGCTGGCTTCGTCCCTGGATATGGTGATGTACGATGCGGCCTACCTCCTTGTCTCCAGCCGTCTGAAGGCGCCTCTGATCACGGCGGATGTCTCGCTTTACGAGAAGTCTAAGGCCAAGTACAGGTCTTTGCTTGTAAGAGATTACTAGTCGCCATCTTGCCGCTCGATGGATCTCCATGGCTTCTCCGCGTATCGCCGAAGGTTTCTTGGCCCCTTGCGGGTTGACCCCTTCGACAGACCCAAGAAGGGAGGAGGGCCTCTCGTCCTTGAGAAGGGCGTCGTATTCTTCGAGCTCCTCGACGGACATCAGCACGAGGCCCCTCCTTCTTGTGGGTGCGCACGCCTCGTGCGAGCCTGGCTGGACTGGCCTCATAAGTGGGCATCTTGAGGATGAAGGTCCCAGGGACGCTGGTCTTCGGCCGACCCCAGCCCGGACCAGCCTTTAGAAACGAGGAGTGTTTCTCTTCAGACATGATGGAGCCCGGGAAAGCGAGTCCTGCGGCCTTGCGACCCGAGGCGGACGTCGAAAGGAGGGTCGGCGCCGAAGTGAAGCCCGTCTGACCTTCGCCCGCCAAGCAAGTTCGCCGTCAGTCTCGTGCAGACCTGGGATCGACCGTACGCTTCTTCCCCTTGACCTCAATCCGGGCTCTAAGCCATCCCTCGAATGAAGCCTGAGGGATCCCCCTCCATGCCCCAGAGAGGTTCCCGTTCCTGGCGTCGGCCGAGCTTGTGCGCTTCTGCCGCATCCATCCCATGTCAAGAGAAGGGGGCCAGAGGCGCCCCCGCTTCCAAATAATGTTTAAATATTATTCACATATTTCTCCACCCGTGGTAAACGTAACCATCTCCCTTCCGGAAGAAACGGTGAAGAAGCTGAGGAATGCGGTCAGGGAGCTGTATGGAGGAAGGAGGGGGGCGCTCTCTGGCTTGGTGGCGGAGGCCATAGAAGATAGGATCGACGCGCTGAAGGCGGCAAGGCCCTCCCCCCGCTTTGTGGCGTTAAAGGACGGCCTGAATGTTGCGGAGGGAAGGAGCCTCGACGAGCTGGCCTCCAAGCTCAGGGCGCTGAACGTGGACCCCAGGGCTGTGAGGATCGTCTCGTCGCAGCCTCCCGGGCAGGTTGCAAGGGCGGGGCTCCGAGGAAGGAAGACATGAGCGGCCTACTGAACCTCACCCCCACCCTCAGGATCGTCATCGAGAACCCCCTTCTCGGCAAGTCGTATCCTCCCACGGGCGAACTGGTGGCCGTGGTGGACACGGGTTACGAAGGCTTCCTTGCGGTTCCGAGGGAGGTCTTCACGTCGCTTTCCTTGGACGAGCTCCAGCAGGAGAAGAGGACGCTCATCCTTGCAAACGGCACGGCACTGGGTTCCGAGGGGGCATACGGCACGCTTCGAGTTCCGGCGGTCCCTCTGAAGGCCGACGGCCTTGTGGAGACGTACGAAGGGCTTGAGGAAGTCCTCTTGGGTGTGGAAGCCCTGTCCAGCTCCAAGGTCCTCCTGGACTATTGCTCGAAGAGGATCAAGGTCGAGAGATGCCCCTAGGGTCGAGCCCAACCACACATCCCGGTACCGTCGGCGGCGGCATCGCGGTCCGTGAGAGGGGTCCGTGCCGTCAGCGACGACGTCCTTGTGCACGGTATTCCTGGACAGCTCTTGGTGACGAAAGGAGTTGCGATGTCATCAAGGTTGCCGAGGGAGGGCGAAATGACATTCCGCGCAACGACCCGTATCAACGTTTAAAAATAGTCAAATCGACCGTGGACTGATGCTTGAAACGCAGCTGCTGACGGACTTGGCGATCGTCCTGATCGTCGGCCCATACACTCCACCGTTCAGCCTGATCTCGCAGCCAGAGGTCCTCGGTTCGCTGGCCAGGCTGGGGGTGATCCTTCTGCTGTTCGGAATAGGCCTCAATTCCCCTCTGCGCAAGCTGCGCGAGGTGGGGAGGGCACCTCTTTTGATCAGCTCAATTGAGATAGCGTTGATGTCCCTGCTGAGCCTCTTGGTCGGCAGCGTAATGTAATGGAGCCTGACGGACCCCGTCTTCCTTGGTGCGGCGCTTGCGAGCAGCAGCACCGCCATAATAGCAAAGGTCCTTTCAGATATGGGCAGGCTGAACGAGACCTGCTCGATCATCATGCTTGGAGTCCTGGTCGTTGAAGACTTGGCCGTCGTCCTGTTGCTGGCGGTCATCCAGTCCGCAGTTTCGATCGGAACGATCTCGGTTGAGGCTATGCTGACACTCGGAGCGAAGATCGTGCCCTTTCTCGGAGGCTCCCTCTTCTTGGGTTGGAAAGCGGTGGCCCCGTTCATGGCGAGGGTCTCCTTACCTTTACAAGAAGCTCGAGCGCCCCTACGGATCCCGTGATGCCTTCTCCATGAGGGGAAACTACGCCCCTCCCTCCCTTCCTCTTCTAGTCCAAGACAGGACTACGGCACCGGCCATGATCGAGGCAGACGCTATGAAGGCGTAGCGAAGGCTGACGACGAAGGGGTCGAGGAGTGAGGCGGAGAGGGACGTCGTGCCCGCGAAGATCTGGAAGGCCAGCTCCTTCGGTATCGCCGAGGCGGCGGCAACCACCGCCACGGCGAAGCTCATTATCATGCCCATGTTGTTCACCGTGCGAAAGGTCCCGGAAGCCATGCCGTACTTGTCCTTCGGGACGTCTTCCATCACGAGCTTCCCGTTGGACGAGAAGAAGAGCGCCCCTCCTGTGCTCGTCAAGACCGTCCCCACAATCACGACGCCCAGGCTCACGCCCACCGAAAGCGTGAAGAAATAGAGGAGGTACGACAGCATCTGCAGGACGAGCCCCGCCGTGGCTATGACTCGGGGGTCCTTCATATCGGCGAGCCTCCCTCCCAGGGCGCCCACGCCCGAACCCACGACGTAGCCCGGGACCAGGTACAGCGAGGCCGTGAACGGGTCCAGTGACCTTACGCCCTGAAGGTACATGGTGAGCAGGAAGAGCACGGCGTAGTTGGCGACGAATTGCAGGAACGCGGCGGAAGTCGAAGCCCCAAATAGCCTGATCCTGAGAAGAGAGAGGTCCAAGACGGGGTCCTTCCTCCTCCTTTCGAGCAAGAGGAAGGCCGCGAAGATCAGGAGGCCGGAGCCGAGGAGCGAGAGGGTGGACCCGCCCAAGCCTTCCACAGGGTAGTTGAGCGCGCCCAAGGAGATGAGCGTGAGGGAGACCCCCAGGACGGCAGAACCCAACAGGTCGAAGCCACGTGAAACGATCTCTTGGGACCCCTTCAGGTACCTGACCCCCAGGCCGAAGCCTACGACGCCCAGGGGGGCGGTGATGTAGAAGTCCCACCTCCACGAGAGGAAGGTGGTGAGGAAGCCCCCGAGCATTATGCCCGTGACGGCGCCGATGTTCCAGCCGAAGGTCGTCCAACCGAAGGCGAAGCCCCTCCTCTCGTGGCTGAAGTAGTCGCTGATGAGGGCCGTAGAGTTGCTGAGCATCAAAGCTCCCCCGACGGCCTGCACGCCCCTGAAGGCCAACAGGAGGCCCGCGTCTGAGGAGGCTCCAGCGAGGGCGGAGCCGAGCGCGAAGACGAGCATCCCTACGTCGAACATCCTGGCCCTGCCCTTAATGTCGCCGAGCCGGCCGAGCTGGGTCGAAAGGACCGTGACTACGATAACGTAAGTCAGGAGCACCCAGGTGATCGATGCCAAGTCGACCCCCAGCGCCTGCATCATCACCGGCATGGCGAGGACTATTATGGTGGTGTCTATGCCCGCCATCATGACGCCGAGGACGAGGACGGCGAGGGCGATCGATCCTTCGCGCACAAGCAGGGGCTCACATACCCTGAGTATATGAACGAATCGTCCCTCAGATGCGCCGGGGCAGTTCCCTGGAGCGGACGTCGATGGTACGGACCTTCCCGTCATGGATGGGCGTGCCCCCACCAAAGCAGGCTTCGATGGATGACCTTGCTTCCGCTCGTCGTTCGAAGCGCCTCCCTCCCCGCCTTCGCCTCCGAAAGGTCGAATGGAAGGAGGCCCGAGGCCACGACTAGCTGCGCATATCTGCGAGAAGCCACGAGCGGGTCCCTCTCCGGTGCGTCGTTCGACCCAAGCGGGAGAGAACGGATGAGTCGGGAAGTGCGTCAAGCCTAGAGGATGGTGGAAACGCCGGAAGGAAGCCTTCTTCGGGCCCCACAACCTTCAGGTACGTGGCGGTTGGGACCCCTCCGTCCTGGCCAACCCACGGGCTCTAGGCGCGCCGAGGCACCCGTGGCTTGAGCGCTCTCGGTCTACTTCTTTCTTCCCTTCGTCTGCGCTTTCTGCTGCGAGAGCTTCCTCCTCTTCCTTATTACCTTCCACTTCTTTGCCCGCGCGAACGTCATCGTAGTATCCTTCGCCTCCCTCCTCTTAAGCTAGACCTACGGACGCTTCGGGTCCGAGCGTCCATTTCCCCTCCCCCGTGGTCCCGCGCTTGAGGGGCATCGGATCGGAAGGCCGGACCGGGGGGCCAAGACATCCGGCCCGTGGGACGCGTGATGACATGATCGACTGCGGTCGTCATGATCCCCGTCCTGCTCCTCCATCCCCGCCTGCCTCGCCACGATCAGGCAGGACACGCTTCTGCAGCTGGCTCGGGTCTGGGGATGCGTTTCGACACCACGTCAGGGCAGTGACCTCCCATGCTTCGTTTTGGCCTTTCGCCTTCCTTCGACGCAGGCTTGGGCCACGTCGCCCCAAGAAACCCTTAATATCTGCCGGCCGTACTTCATCATTGACATGTGGTTCGTCACACTGCTGAAATTCAGGAGGAGGCCCACCAAGGCGGACCTAGCCGAAGAGGACAGGCTTGAGAAGGACTTCGCGAAGAGAGGGCTGAAGGTTCACAGCGACTTCTACACGCTTGGTAGGTTCGACAACGTGATGGTCATGGAAGCGCCGGATGCGAAGACGGTGATGGATTTCTTCCTGGCGCAGTCCAACGTCGTGGGCACGGAGACGCTCACCGCCATTCCGAAAGAAGAAGCGCGAAAGCTCCTGCAGTAGGCCGTCGCCCGCCCGTGCCTCCGATCCCCGGGACGGAAGTGGGGGATGCCGAGAGGCGGCCCTGGATGCGCGGGCGAGGCCACACAAGGAAGGGCCAGTTCCCTCTTCCTCGCTCACCTCGCATTCCGAAGGCACAGCCTGGGGTCACGAGGCCCGCCACGCCTCATTCGAGGCCGTGCCTGGCGGCATCCGGCTCGCCGTAAGCGCAGGGAAGAAGGGAAGCGGGACGTGGTTTATATGCCTCACACAGTCACATGGGGCTCATGTCTTGCGAGCGGTTCGGGCGGAGGGCTCCCCCGTTCTCCGAAGGTGGACCAGATGGACGAGTATGAGCTGATAATAATCGGGCAGGGCTCCGCGGCCTTTGCGGCAGCCATCAAGGCGGACGAGCTGGGCGTAAGGACCGCCATGGTGGGCGGCAACGTAACTGGCGGCACAGTGCTGGGAGGGACCTGCGTGAACGTCGGGTGCGTCCCCAGCAAGTACCTTCTGGCCGTAGGGAGGATGGCCTCTCAGGCCAGGCGGAACCCCTTCCGGGCCCTCCGCTACGGGGGGTTGGAGGTGGACTTCTCTGAGGCCATCAGGGGGAAGGACGAAGTGGTGAAGAGGCTGAGGGAGGCCAAGTACAGGAAGGTGCTCGAGAAGCTCGAGAAGGTGGACTACATCCCAGGGCTGGCCACCTTCCTCTCGCCGAGCGAAGTGAAGGTGGGGAGAAGGAAGCTCCGAGGGAGGAAGTTCTTGATAGCCACGGGGGCCAGGGCCAGGGTCCCACCCATCAAGGGGATAGATGAAGCGGGCTACCTAACGAACGAGGAGGCGATGAGCCTGGGCTCGCTCCCTTCGTCCATGATAGTGGTGGGTGGGAGGGCACAGGGCCTTGAGTTCGCCCAGATGTTCGCCCACTTCGGGACCGAGGTGACGCTTCTCCAGAGGAGCGATCGGATCCTCCCGGACATGGAGCCGGAGGTCTCCCACGTGCTTCAGAAGCGCCTGAGAGAGGATGGGGTGGAGGTGCACACGAACGTGTCCATCGAACGTGTGTCCTCCCGCGCGGGACGTAAGGTGGTCCAGGCGGTCGTGGGCGGGAGGGAGAGGTCCTTCGAGGCGGAGCAGCTCCTTCTCGCCGTGGGCAGGAGGCCGAACGTGGAGGTCCTCAAGCCTGAGAAAGCTGGGGTGAGGCTACGAGAAGGAGGGTTCATACAGGTGGACGAGGAGATGAAGACCTCCTCCCCGAACATATGGGCGGCCGGGGACGTCACAGGGGGGCCCGAGCTAGAGACCCTAGCCGCGAAGGAAGGGGCTACGGCCGTGCACAACGCCTTCAACGATGAGAAGAGGAAGATCAGCCTCCTCGAGGTCCCCAGGGCCGTGTTCACATACCCGGAGGTGGCCAGCGTGGGCCTGACGGACTCTCAGGCTGTAGAAAGGGGCATCAGATGCGCCTGCACGGTCCTCCCCCTCGAATTCGTCCCCAAGGCGCAGATCCTGATGGAGACGGAGGGGCTCGTCAAGATGGTGGTGGAGAGGAGCACGAAGAGGGTCTTGGGCGTGCACATGCTGGCCCCGGGGGCGGCGGACCTGATACACGAGGGCGTCCTTGCCGTCAAGTTCGGGCTCACGGTGGACGACCTGATAGACACGGTCCACGTATTCCCAACCTTGGGCGAAGCCATCAAGCTTGCCGCCCAGTCCTTCTACAGAGACGTAAGCGAAATGAGCTGCTGCACCGAGTAGGCGACCACATCTCCCCCTCACGCCTTGCATCGATTCAAGCAGGGGGCCCGGGCCTAGGAAAGCGATATGGGTCCCCTGCTCGCTCCCATATGGGGCGGGTGGTGAGGACGTGGAAACCGTGGAAGGCCCGGAGGCGGGGATGCAGTCCATCAAACAGGGCGGCGTAGTGGTTCCATTCGGCTCTACCGAATGGCACAGGGACCTTCCGCTCGAGACCGACAGCCTAATCGCCGAGGCCATAGCCGCCCGCGTGGGCGAAGCCCTCTCCTTTCGGGTCCTCCCCGTAGAGAGGGTGGGTTTCTCCATAGAACATCGGATGTTCGAAGGGACGAAGACGTTGGACGCCCCAGGCTTCCTCGAGATGGCTACCGAGGCGGTCAGGTCGGCTGCGAGCCAAGCCAGGGTGGTCTTGGTCGTCAACGGCCACGGCGGGAACTCCGGCCTGCTGGAGGCGGCCTGCCGCACCGTCCGGGCGGAGCTCCCATCCTCGAAGGTCTTCATCTTGGAGGTCTGGAGCGCCGTCGATTCCCTGCTTTCAGACCTCTTGGGCGAGGGGTTCAGGGCGGCCCACGCCGGCGTGGCGGAGGCTTCCCTCCTGTTCGCCTGCCGTCCGGAACTCGTCCCGACCCGCCGGCCGGTGGAGGGTCTGAGCGCATCACGTAGGCGCCCCTCCTGGTTGACCAAGCGGGTCTGGCTCGCCACGGACCTCGACACGGGAGAGATGGAGGGGTATGACCCGGCGCTCGGCGAGAGGCTCCTTTCGCGGCTAGTCTCCAGGACGTGTGAAGAGTTGCTCACTCGGGCCTGAGTTTGGTGCAGGGGCCGACGTCCCTCCATCGAGCCGGTTGAAGCCATGGCCCCAAGAGGAGCTCCTCGGCGGCACGGCAAGGGCCGCGTCCTTGGCCCCCTGTTCGCCCTACGGCCTCATCCTCCTCAGAAACCTTTATCCACGGGCTCATCTTTCATCCCAAAGTAGAAATGAACAGCATGAAATCGAAGCTCTTACTCGTCTCCTTTCTCATCATGGCCATGAACGTCGCCCCGACGGCCGCCGCCTTCGCCTTCGTCCCCCCTCCTCCTCCACCATCGGAAGTCATCGTCGGAAAGCTTACGGGGGGCGGATGGTACCTGACCGAAGCTCCATATTCCACCTACACCGGCCATCGTGCTTCGTTCGGTGTGGAAGCGGGCAGGTCGTTCGAGGTCGTCGACGCTGTGGAGTACCGTGACAACTCGGTCAAAGGCCACGGCTCCTTCATGGACAACGACTACCGCCTGAAGGCCATACTCACGGTGACCGGGGGGACCATAATGGAAGGCTATGACGGGGCCGGGACGTACTGGGTGGGCCTGAAGGGGATCGCCAGGATCTACGTGGATAACGTGAAGGCGGGAGAAATGGTGTTCCACATGGCCTTCGCAGTGCACCCATCCCCCGGGGACAGGACGGACAGGGTGTGGTTCGAGATCCCAGCCTTGGGCTACAAATCCTGGGGTGACCTCATCGGCGGGAACGTCAACTTCCACACTTAGGCCCATAAGGCTATTTTTCCATCGCTCATCCAACGTAGGTAGCGATGGGCGTGGACATCGAACTTCAGGAGCTGACAGAGCGGAACGCCAGGCCTCGGCAGAAATGCACGAGATCCAGGCCGCCGTCCCCGCGTAGATGCGGGCCTCCTGGAAACGCAGGGTCAAGCCCCGCAGCGCAGAGGTAGGGTCCGGTAGCCCGTGACTTCACTCGACGAAGAGAGATACCTCACGCTGAAGGTTGCCGTCGATGAGGCACCTGTCCGTCACTCTCCCCCCCGGCCCCACAGGGATGGAGATCGTCCAGATCGTGAGAAACCATGGCTCGTCCCTACCCAGCTTCCTGAGCTCCCTCCTCACCTTCCTCATCCCCTCCGCCACGACCTCCGTCCTCTCTTCGCTCATCAGGCCGGCCACTGGCAAGGGGAGGAGGGCCCTGAGTTCGCCGTCGCAGACGACGGACACCCCTCCCTGGGCGTCCAGCAGTGCCTTGGCCGCTAGCTTCATGTCCCCTGGGCTCCTGCCCATCACGCTCAGGTTGTGAGAATCATGCCCTATTGTGGAGGCTATGGCCCCCCTTTCCAGCCCGTTCTGGGCTAAGGCCAGGTTCCGATTGCCGTTCCTCCCATGCCTTTCGAAGACGGCCACCGTCGTGAGCCCCCCCGGTTGGACGAACCCATCCTTGACTTCAGCTTCTCTCACCACGAACCCGGAGAAGACGGTCGAAAGGTCCATGGCCCTCACCTTTACCTTCCCCTCCCGGATGGGGGCCCTTATGAGGAAGTCCTCTTCCCTTGGCTCGACGAGCTTGACGGTCTTCTTGGCGAACTCCGGGAACTCCCAGGCAGGGATACGGTCCAGGAGCCTGCCATGCTTGGCGACAAGCCTCCCGTTCGCGAAGACGGCCGTGACCTCGAACCTCTTCAGGTCGTCCAGAAGGAGCACGTCCGCGAAGCATCCGGGCGCAACCGCTCCCAGGTCGTGCAGCCTGAGGTGTGCGGCGCAACTTATCGTGGCACCCTGTATGGCCTTGATCGGGTCATATCCGTGCTCTATTGCCGCCCTCAACACGCCGTCCAGGTGGCCGTGCTCCAGGAGGACGTCCGGCATGATGTCGTCCGTGCAGAACAGGATACCCCTCTTGTCTGGGACGAGGTTCAGGCCGTCGACGAAGGCCTTCATGTATGCCTCCCTCCGTTCAGGGGGGACGAAGTAGGACATCAGCTCGATGTTCCTGACCTTCACGTACTCCATCCCCGCCCTCAGCTTGGCCAGGACCTGCTCCGCGAAGAAGTTCTCATGACAGGCTTCTATCCCCGTCGCTACGTACGCATTTAGCTCCCTGCCCTTCAGGTCCACGCAGTGCCCGTCCAGAACCACCCCCCTCTTCCTCCCCTCTCCTATGATCTCCACCATCCTCTGCCTCAGGTTGGTGACCCCGTCGTAGTCCATTATCTCGGCCACCCCCACCGCCCTTTCCCACCCAAGCATCTCTGCGACGTCTTCCGCGAAGAACTCCGCCCCCGCCGTCTCCACGCCCTCCGCGCTAGGGACGCAGGACGGGACCATCCAGAAGGCCTTGAGAGGTAGTCCACGGGTCGCCTCCACCATCAGCTTCACCCCTTCCTTCCCCAGGACGTTGCCGATTTCATGTGGGTCGAAGGCGATGGTGGTGGTCCCCCTTACGAGGACCGACTCTGCGAACATGGGCGGCGTCACCTGGCTGCTCTCGATGTGAACGTGTGTGTCTATGAGTCCAGGTATCGCATACCTACCGGCCGCGTCGAACACCTCGATGGCAGGAAGCTCCTCCTCGCCTATGTATGCGATCCTTTCCCCTGCGACCGCCACGTTCGTCCCCTCCTGGACTTCCCCCGTGTTTACGTTGACGAGCCTGGTCCCCTTGATCAGTAGGTCGCAGGGGACCTCCCCCTTCGCCGCCCTCACGAGCTTCTCGATATCCATGTCCTCTTCACCCAGGTCGCTGAGCATCTCCTTCACCTCGCCGGTACGAAGCTGTTCAGGTACTGCCCGAGGTCCCCGTACCCCGTGAAGATGAACAGCAAGAAGACCCCCACCCAAGCGAGCAGGAACGCGATGTCCTTCTTCGACGGCCTCAACCTTTCCATGAAGGTCATCCTATCGTACGCGCCGAAGGCCCTGCTCTCCAGGGTCACCGCCATCTGCTCTCCTATCGTCTTGACCACCCTTACGAAGAGGGGGATCAGGATTAGCCTGTACCTTTCCAGCTTCTTCCTGAACCCCTTGGCATAGAGGTCCATCCCCCTTACCGCATGGGCCTCCACAATGTTCCCCAGCTCCTCCTCCACAAGCGGGGCCATGCGCAGCGCGAGCATTTCCATGTAGGCGATGGAGATGGGGACCCTGAGCACCTGGATGGCGCTCAGGACGAACTTCTTCTGGTCCGTGGTGAGCATGAAGACTATCGCGGTCAAGACCATTATGGGGAACCTGAGCGCTATCGCCGCCCCGTACGCCATCCCCTCCATTGAGAGCTTCACCACGGAAAGGTCCAGCAGGACGGTCCGGGGTGAAGGGTATAGGAAGCTGTAGATGACGAAGAACCCGACGGCTGGGCCGAAGGCTATGAAGCTGTTCCTGCCAAGGGTGCGCAGGGAGACCCCCGCCAGAAACCTGATGACAAGAAGCTCCGACAGGAGGAGCGTCGCCAGGGCGTAGACGTTCGTCACGGCGAAGGCCGTGAAGCAGACGACGAACGCCCAGATGAACTTCACGGAAGGGTCCATCCTGTGGAAGAAGGAGTTGCCGACGGAATAGGCCAGAAGGGTCATCCCGCCACCTCCAGGCAATCATCGAATTCCTTCATCCTTATGACGGAACTCAGGCCTCTGTCCAAGCGAAGCGCCAGCCTGTGCACCATGGGGTCGGAGAGGGAGGCCTCCTCCATCACCTCCGGAGAATTGAAGAGTTCCCTGGGCGTGCCGGAAAAGAGAAGCCTCCCCTTCTCGAGGACGATCGCCATGGTCGCCACCTCCGCCACGAAGTGCATGTCATGCGTTATGAAGATGGAGGTGGAACCCGCCTCCTTCAGCCTGTTGATCAGGTCGACGATGTAGTCCGTCCTCCTCTTGTCCTGCCCAGTCATCGGCTCGTCGAATATCACCAGCTCGGGCTCCAGCACCAAGATGGTGGCGATGCTCAGCCTGCGCTTCTGTCCCATGCTCAGGCTAAGAGGATGCTCGGACGAAAGGGACGAGAGGCCGAAGAGCTCGAGCATCCTGTTCGTCCTCTCCTGCACCTCCCTCTCAGAATAGGTCCCCGCCACCTGGAGCCCGAAGGCCACTTCGTCGTAGACCCTGTCGGTCACGAACTGATGCTCGGGGTTCTGAAAGGCGAAACCTATGTGGCGGCAGAGGACCTTGGGCGAGGCCTTCGACACGTCGAGGACCTGGCCCCCCAGGTCTAGGCTCACCGTCCCCTTCGTGGGCTTGAGGAGGCCCACCATCAGTTTGGCCAAAGTGGTCTTGCCGCTTCCGTTAGAGCCCACTATCGAGTAGACCTCCCCAGACTCCAAGCGCATCGATACGTCCTTCAGGGCGGTGAAACCGGACGGATACCTGAAGGACACCCCATCTACTGTGAGCACCGTCCGCGAAGGCTTCCTCGTCCCGTCGCTTAGCGCAGGCGCCTTCATCCTCACCTCCCTCGGGAACTCCTCCACCGTGATCGGGCACTTTTCGAAGCGATATCCCTTCTTGAGGGCCCTGTGTGCCGCCTCGGAGACCTGTGGGATGAACAGGCCGAGCTGCTCCATTATGAAGTCGGACCTCTTCAAGAGCATCTCTCTTGGCGGGCCCACGTCCAGCACCCGGCCCGAGTCCATTACGGCCACTTTGTCGGCCAGCCTTATTATTTCGTCCAGCTTGTGTTCTATCAGCAGGATGGATATCCCGTGCTCCCTGTTCAGCTCCTCCACGGTGGAGACAACTTCGCCTATCCCCCTGGGGTCCAGGTGGACCGTGGGTTCATCCAGCACGAGCACTTCCGGCCTCATGGCGAGCGCCGTGGCGATCGCCAGCCTCTGCTTCTGCCCTCCCGATAGGGTCCCTATCATCGCTCCCTTGAGCTCCTTGAGACCCACCACCTCCAGGACTTCGTCCAGCCTCTCTTTCATCTTCTCAGGTTCGACTAGCAGGTTCTGCATCGGGAAGGTCACTTCGTCCTCCACGCGAGAATGGATTATCTGCCCGTCTGGGTTCTGAAAGACCATCCCCACCTTCCTAGCTAAGTCCCTTGTCCGATGCCTCCTCGTATCCATCCCGCAGGTGGTCACGGAGCCCTTCATGTCGCCTCCCATTTCGTGAGGTATGACCCCGTTCAGCGTGAGGGCAAGGGTGGACTTCCCGCAGCCGCTGGGTCCCAAGAGCACCACCAGTTCCCCCTTATCCACCCTCAGGTTCACCCCCCTGAGCGTGGGCTCCTTCGATAGGGGGTAAGTGTACCAGAGGTCCTCTATGGCTATCGCGCTCATCGCGCCTCGGGCGTCTCCTTCATCTCTATTCCTCTGGGGGGACGGCGCGCACTCGTTGTAAAGTGCCGTAGATGCCGAACGCGAACATGCCCCAGAAGATCGAGACGAAGGCGCTCGTGGCCATGGATATCAGGTTGGCGATAAGTGGAAGAGAGAAGAGGTTCAGCGTTATTCCGAAGACCAAGTACGAGATCAAGCTGTTCACCGCCCCCACCACGCCCGCGACCGCTAGCGAACCGACCCTGCCCTTGGGGAACCTGTACCTGAAGATGCCGAAGGCGACGTCCGCCCCCAGCCCCTCGAAGAAGTTGTACACCCAGACCATCTGGCCGAAGGGGTTCCCCGCGGCCAGCTCGAACGGCGTCCCTAGGGTCATCACCAGGGTCCCCACGCCGAACTTCTTTATCGAGAAGACGGCGAGCATCCCCCAGAAGATGAAGAAACCGCCGAGCACCGTCGTGGCCGCCGGTCCAAAAATCGCCTCAGTTATGAAGCGGACCTGCCCCCAACCCCCCTTGATTATGCCGCTGATGGCTATGATGGCCACCATCCAGACCCATTGGCGTCGGTTGCAGCTGGCTACCGTCCAACCTCGTTTTATAACCGTCGTTGAACCTTGGACGACTTCCATATCATGGCTGCTCAAGTCGAAGATTTAAGCCTTTTTTTCCGCGAGTTGAGAAACGACTTCCATCGTACCTGAACCGCCGCCGACGAGATGCCGCGCCATCCAGCTCCGGTCGCCCGAAGCCAGGGCGTGCGCGCCCAGGTGAACCCCTCCCTCAGGTTGGGATCGCGACCGGTGTCGGCCCGGTTCTGGCTCTTCCGTCTGTGAAGTATGAATGTCCATAGGTGCTTACTGTCAGCCACTCGGGCCCAAGTGGTAAGCGAGAACGCTTACCAAGGGATAAGAACCCCTTTCCCCATCCGAACCTTCGGACCGCCGATGAGAACCTCGTATCTAGCAAGGTTGGCGGTGTTCTCCGGGCTCCTGACGGTCCTGGAGCTAGCCACGTTCACCTTCACCTACCCGGCCCTTCCCCCCATCGTCGTCGTCCCATTCGTCACATGCTTCATGCTTGGCCTCAGCTTGCGCTACTTCCGTGGCCAGCTCGTCATGGCCTCCATCGCCTGCGTCATCACCCTGCTTCTCAAGGGCGCCGTCCTGCCCGGCCCCCTCGCCCTCCCCGTGTACGGGCTTCTCTTTCAGTCAGGAAGGGCGAGGCTCTCCGGCGCCCTCTCCTCCGCCTTCCACGCCGTCTATGGAGTCTTCATAGCACCCACACTCTTCTCGGTTGCTCCAGCCAAGCTACTCTACGACTGGATGCTGCGCTACGTAAGCAACTTCGATCTGGCCATCCTTGTTATGCTCGTCATCTTCGCCGCAGGCGGTGCCCTGTCGGCTGCAGCGGGCTACGCGCTGGGATTTAGGGTCAGCAAGTCGATGAGGATGGGGTGACCGAAGCCCGTGATGCTGGAAGAGCTGAAGGAAAGGTGGTGGCGCCGGGTCCTCGACCACGGCCTCCAAGGCGAAAAGGTGTCGGTCGTAGCCAGGCCGCTCCGCCCAAAGGAGGCCATCGGGGCCCCCCTGAGGGACGACTATCCCATCCTGAAGGGGAGGGAAGTGATGATCCAGGCCGAACTGGGCCGGGGGATCGGCCAGGCGTTCACAGACGAGCCCTCGGACTTCGTCGGCAGCCTAGGAACCGTCAAAGAAATGGCTCTGCTCAACAACAGGTCCAGGGCCCTGCTGGTGGCGACCATCAACGCCACATACAACCGCTTGGGGCTGGTCGCCGGGGTTAGACATTGCAGAGACGCCGGCCCCGAGGTCTGTGGCGAGAGCATCGCCGCCGAGCTGGCGAGGCGCTACGACCCCGACTCCAAAATCGTGATGTTGGGGTACCAGCCTGCCATAGCCCACCATCTCTCAAATCGTTTCAAGAACTTCAGGGTCACCGACATGGACCCCGGCAACGTCGGAGCGCTTGGAAGGCCCGTCGAAATCGAACCCTACGTCAACAATTCGGCCGCCGTGAAATGGAGCGATGTCGTCCTAGCGACCGGGTCTAGCCTCGTCAACGGCACCATCGACGAAATTGTCAGGCAGAGCGACGGCAAGACGCTGATCTTCTTCGGGGTCACCGTGGCCGCAGCGGCCTACGAATTCGGCTTCGAGAGGCTCTGCTACAGTTCGACCTAGCGGCCGCACCCTGAGATCGGCCTGCAGGCGGATCGCGGGCATCGCAACGTAATCCACTCAGTCAACCAGTCAGTGAAGCCTTTCCTTATGATTTTCGAGCTTTCCCCTCAAGTATTTCTTCACGGCTTCGTCGGCGTCGACCTCGTCGGTGATATAGGGCTCTATTCCCATCCTCTTCATGGCCATGTACGCTCCACTTCCCATCCCTCCCGCCAACAAGGACTCGCAACCCTCCACAGATGAGAGCATAGCTGAGTGCTTGTGCTCCTCGTGCCCTTCGGGACCTCCGTGACCTTCCCCCGTGGCGTGCGGGGAGAACTTGGGCACCACCTTCCTTTCACGTATCTCACCTCCGTCTGCTTCGTATATGATGTACAGCGATGCCCTTCCAAAATGAGGGCTGATCGTCCTGCCATCGTCGGACACGACGGCGATCTTCATGTGCGTTCCACCTAGTCGAGGACCACCGACGCGACCTTGCGCCGGGCTTCCGCAAGTATTTCTTGGACCTTCTTCATCTTCTCTTCGCCGGCCAGGTACTTCCTGTCGGAGAGGTCCTGCAGGGTCGGATACGCTAGGCTGGCGCTTAAGGGGCATTGATACGTCCTTGCGAGCTCCTGCGCCAAGACATACCCGTGCATGGGCTTCTCCGAAAGAACCTGCAGCACGGCCAGACCGAGGCACCCTCTTCGGGGACTTGGGCGATGGTGCCCGTACGCCCAGCCGCCGTCCACGCGGTCCCATCCCCCGCAGCAGTATCCTTCATCGTGATGGTGTCTGTGTACCCACACGGTCTATCGTCCTACGTATCGCCCGATATGTAGTTAAACCTATCTAGGGACTGCCTCCGCTCACCTTCAAGTGCTTCGCGACTTTACGATCGCAGACCTGCTGTTCGTACGCCGCGTCCACCGCAAAGTACGTTCGATGTCCTCGGAGGTCGACGAAGCCTTCAATCACCTGCACGCCGCACGCCTTGGCGCCCTCGTTCATCTTGACGGCGAAGTCCAAGTTGGGTTTACAGGCCCCTGCCGGACAATTCTCGGCCTGATGCCAATGATCGATTATTAACAGCACTACCCGCTTACCACTTGAGGCCTACTTAACGATTACATATTACATGCACGAAAACGTAGAAGGCGCTCCAGCGACGGCCGCCATCTCCAATGGCGGCAGGCTAATCACCTCGCCTCCTCAACGCCATCATCGTCCAGTCGCTCTGAAGTAAGTTAGAGTGCCCTCGGATTTCAAGACACTCTCGAACCCCTGCCTCGGAGAGGCTTGTCTTTCCCTTTCAGGCGAGCCACAGTGGCATGGATTGCACTGGACCTGCACGAAGCGGTCGTTCGGGCTGAGGACTCTCCCCTGAGAGGCGAGCTGGCAGAAAGATGTAAATAGAGAGCGCCGACCTTCAAAGGGCACGATGAGATTTGGTTTCCCTTGTCGGCAACGTTCCCGAAGCTAAGGGCGTAAAGCGCGTATTCCTGACGGACCAGGGACGCGAACGCTTGAAGGGCACCGTCCTTGTCAAGCGAGGCTTCGCCCATATGCTTAAGCACGGCGTCATAATGGACGTCACGAGCGTGGAGCAGGCGCAAATAGCGGAGGAAGCCGGCGCCGTAGCTGTCATGGTCCTCGACAAGCTCCCATACGATGTGAGGAAGGCCGGCGGCGTTGCAAGGACCGCCAGCCTGAAGGTCATAGAGGAAGTGGCCGACAGCGTCACCATCCCCGTCATGGCCAAGTGCCGCATAGGCCATACGGCCGAAGCCATGGTCATCGAGCAGGCGGGGGTGGATATGATAGACGAATCGGAGGTGCTCACGCCAGCCGACGAGGAACGTCACATTTGGAAGTGGGACTTCACGACGCCCTTCGTCAACGGCGCGAGGGACCTGGGGGAGGCCCTTCGTCGAATAGAAGAGGGGGCGTCCATGATAAGGACGAAGGGAGAGCCGGGGACGGGCAATGTGGCTGAAGCGGTGCGTCACGTGAGAGTCGTCAATAACGAGATAGCGAAGGTCCGCGCTCTGTACGTGAACGATGACTACCGAGAGCTCGCTAGGGAAGCGAGGGAGCTGAAGGTTTCTCTTGAACTTGTGGTCGAAACGGGTAGGCTGGCGAGGCTCCCCGTCGTCAACTTCGCCGCCGGGGGGATCGCCACGCCCGCCGATGCAGCCCTGATGATGTCCTTGGGCTGCGACGGAGTCTTCGTGGGCTCGGGCATCTACAAGTCCGAAGACCCCGCTCAAAGGGCCAAGGCTATCGTCCTCGCCACCGCCTTTTACGACAGGCCAGACGTAGTGGCGGAAGCTCAGAGGATGGTGGACGAGAGGAAATCCATGCTGGGCATGGACGCCAAGGAGATGGCGCTGAAGATGCAGGAGAGGGGAGCTGGGATATGAAGCCGCTCAGGATAGGCGTCTTGGGCTTTCAAGGGGACATCGAAGAGCACGTCGCCGCTTCTAGGGCCGCCCTTGAAGCCGAAGGGCTGAAGGGCGACGTCGTCCTCGTCAAGTCGCCGGAGGACGCCGAATCCGTGGACGCCATCATCATTCCGGGAGGGGAGAGCACCGCGATGGGCCTTTTGGCCTCCTTCAACGGCACCCTGGACGTCATCAAGAAGAGGGCCTCGTCTGGCCTTCCCGCGCTTGGAACGTGTGCTGGCCTCATCCTCCTTTCGAAGAAGAGCTACGACAGAGTGCTGGGGGAGAGGCGGCAGCCCCTCCTCTCGTGCCTCGATGTGCTTGTCGAGCGCAACACCTTCGGGCGGCAGGGAGAGTCCTTCGAGGCCGAGGCCGAAGGCGTGGCCCACAGCGAGGGCAAGCTGGACGTCGTCTTCATCAGGGCCCCGGCCATAAGGTCCGTTGGCCCGGACGTCCAAGTTCTTGCGAAGATGGACGGCGAACCCATCGCCGTTCGTCAGGGGAACGTCGTGGGCACCACCTATCATCCCGAGCTCTCCGGCGACCTGGCCCTTCACAGGTGGCTGGTGAGGACCGCATCCGGTCGAGGATGAGCACAACCAGCGCGTAGACCATGGCAGCATGATGATGGCCCAGAGGACAAGTACCTGATGGAAAGACACCGCGGTGTGGCCGGGAAGTTCGTGAAGACCGTGGGCTACGTACACGCCAGGAAAGAGGAAGGGGCTTATGCGGACTCCTGTCCTTCGGCGCCTACTTCCGCCTTCTGATCGGGCGTAAGCCGAAGGCGCGCACCAAAGGCCGAAAGTAGATAGGTTCCAGCTCATGACGGCTGACGTCGGCCACCCATGAGGTCCTTGATGAGCCGGTACCTCTTCCGCCTGTCTTCAGAGGCGATTCTGCCTTCATTTTCCTTAACTACTCGCCTGTACTTGCAGTAGCTGTACAGGCAATCATAGATGTATGAACCTCTATCGACGGCTTCTTGGTCGTCCCTGGCCAGGTACATTTGCCCCCTAGAGATGGCCTCCAGCCCCGCCGCTTCGGGGGCTTGGGAAAGGTCCTTCTCTATGTCTGCGGCGTGCACGATCCTCGCCATGTCCTGCAGTATTGGGTCGTTCAGCCTGTACTTCTTGAGAAATGTCTCGAAGCTGCAGTCGTCACCATGATGGCCCAACTCGACACCCGGGGCGTCGAACGGCGTAGCGCCCGTCCTTTCAACTACTGCTTCTATCTCTTCGGCTGGCACAAAGATGAATTCGGCCTCGGGGTCGATGTACTTCCTGATCAGCCAAGGGCAGGCGACCCTGTCGACGTGGACGTGCTCACGCGTAACCCACCTTGCCAAGTCTACACCGGTTGGAGCAGCGCAATCCGCATCTAAAAACTGTTATAGCATCGGCCTTTCCAATCGGTACCTCGAGCCCCCGAGGCGATCTTGGTTCGCGTTGACGTACTTATCCCAAGTGGGGAAGGACGCCAGGCTCGTCCTTGCAACGAGGTCGCTCAGGGCGTTGAGCTACGGCTTCCTGGGGGTGATAATGGCCATCTATTTGGCCCTGCTTGGTCTTCAGCCCTTTCAGGTGGGCGCGGTCATCACCGGCTCTCTGGTGGCTAACGCGGTCCTCGCCACCGCCGGCGGGCTGGCCGCGGCGCGGCGGGGAAGGAGGAGGGTCCTCATGGCCTTCGCTTCTCTTTCAGCCATCTCCGGCGCAATGCTTTCCCTGAGCCAGGAGCCCTCCGTCGTCGTAGTTGCGATGCTCATAGGCTCCAAGACGACGGGGACGGACGCCGGCCCATTCAGGGCCGTCGAGCAGGTCGTGATGCCGAGGCTCGTCAAGGACACGGAAAGGACCCAGCTCTTCGGCGTCTACTACGTCTTCGGGTACGTGTTCGCCGCTCTTGGCGCTGCGCTGGCCAACCTTCCCGCCTACCTTCAGAGCTCCGCCGGCTTGCAGCCTGCCGCTTCATTGAGGCCGCTCTTCTACCTGTACACCGCCGCCAGCCTGGTCAACCTGCTCCTTTACTCCCTGCTCTCCCCGGCCGCGGAGGCCGACGGTGAAGGGGGAGGCCGGCTCATCCCGAAGAAGTCTTTGGGCATAGTTGCCAAGCTATCCGCCCTATACGGCGTGGACGCCCTGGGAGGAGGCCTGATCGTCCCGGGCTTCCTAAGCTACTGGCTCTTCCTGAGGTTCGGCGTCGATACGAGCTCTCTGGGGGGATTCTTCTTCGCCTCCTACTTCGTCACCGCCACCTCCCTCTACGTGGCCGTCCGGCTAGCTAGGAAGTTCGGGCACGTCAACACCATGGTCTTCACTCACCTCCCTTCCAACGTCATCCTTATGGCGTTGGCGTTCGCTCCTTCGTTCTACTCGGCCGCCGCCCTGTACCTTGCCCGCTCCTTCCTTTCCGAAATGGATGTCCCCACCAGGGAGTCCTACACGATGGCCATCATCCCCGAAGATGAGAGGGCGAGCTCCTCCGGCTTCCTCACCACCACTCGAAGCCTCTACCAGGCAGGTGGGCCGGCGCTGGGCGGCTACCTGCTTCAGTTCCTTCCTTTCGTCAACCCCATCTTCTTGGCAGGCGCGATCAAGGCGAGCTACGACGTTTCACTTTACTCCCTGTTCAGGCGGGTCAAGACCCCTGAAGAGCGCCGTTCGGCCTGATTTCAAATTCAGCCTCATCTCCGCCTTCAAGGTGGAGGGAAACGTCGTCTTCCTCGACCGCAGTTGCTTCCACCGGAGGCGGAAGCTGGCTCGGCGGCGGCGTCGGCCTTCCGTCATCCGACACGACCGCAGCCTTCACTTCTCTTCGGCCTGTTCGAAGACGACGGAGGCCACCTTCCGCCTGGCCTCAGACAATATCTCCTGGATCTTCTTCATCTTCTCTTCGTTTACGTAATCCTCGTTCGCGAAGACCATATCTCTTATGGCCGTCAGGCTCCTTACGAAGTCGTAGCCCCCTGCCCTGCGCGCCCTCTCCCTGCCCGTCCTGAGGTCTTCAAGGACCTCCTTGTTCTGCTGAAGGAAGGCCAGGCCCTCCGGCGTAACGGAGTAGACCTTCCTCCCGTCCTTCTCCTCCACGCTGACGTATTTCCTGTCCAGCAGCTCCTGCAGCATCGGGTAGACCAGGCTAGCGCTTACGGGGCGTTCGTACGTCTTGGCCAGCTCCTGGGCCAGGGCATAGCCGTGCATCGGCTTCTCCGAAAGTGCCTGCAGCACCGCGATGCGGAGGTTCCCCCTGAGGTGGTGATGGTGACCATGACCCCAGCCACCGTACCCCCATCCTTCCCGGCAACATCCTCGGCGATCCCAGCCGTTCCACATCTTCTATCTCCAGATATATCAGCAGATATGTAGATAAACCTATCGCTGCATAGAGCCCCCCATCCCTACGCCCTGACGGCGTGCGGGCCACCGACGACCTCATCCTCCTTGCAAGGCCTACCGGTCCGCCTCCGGCCTTCGGTCATTCGCCGTTCTCCAGGGAAGAGATCAGCTTCTTGAAACCCTTGCTCCTGTTCCTTATTGTCACTTCCGTAACCCCCGCCGCCTCTGCGATGTCCCTCTGAGTCGTCCTCCTTCCCTCTTCCGGGACCATCGTGCTCGCAATGTACAGGGCGGTGGCGGCCAAGCCCGTCGGGTCCTTGCCTGCCGAGTCGTCGGACCTCTTAAGGGCGACCAAGATCTCCAGCGCCTTCCTTTGTGCCCTCTCCGACAGGCCTGCCCTGCTGGCGATCCTGGCCACGCACTTCGCTGGGTCGACGACGGGCATCACGAGCCCGAGCTCCTTCACCAGGAGGCGATAACATCTGGCCAACTCCTTCTTCTTCATTGCGCCCACCTCCGCGACGTCTTTGAGCGTCCTCGGGGTCCCCGTGTTACGGCATGCTTCGTAAAGGGAGGCGGACATCATCCCGGTTATGGACCTTCCCCTGACAAGGTTCCTTTCGAGCGCCTTGCGATAGACGTAGGCAGCCCTTTCCGAAACGTGAGGACCAACGTTCAGCTTCTCAGCCAGCCTGGAAAGCTGGCTCAAGGCGGTGCCGAGGTTCCTGTCCGATGACCTATAGTACATGCTCCTCCTGTCCCATGTCTTCAGCCTATACATCGCCTGCTTGCTGGAAGGAGGGATGATGGCCCCACCTGCGTCCCTGGACTCGGAGCCTATGACCGTATAAAGCCCCATATCGTACTTCGAGAGCGCGGCGGGGGCCCCCGTGTGGCTCCTCTGCTCCTTTTCCTCGGGCGTGAAAGCCCTCCACTCTACCCCGGGCTCCTGCGTCCTCTCCTCCATCACGAACCCGCAGTTGCCGCAGACCAGCTCGCCACCGGTGGAGTCGAAGACGTAGGACTGTGTCCCACACCTCGCACACCTGAGGGAGACCTTCCCCGCGGGCACTACCTTCCCCTCCCTCGCGCTTCCGCCTTTCCCCACCCTCCGGTGAGGCGAGCCTCACGTCGCCCGCGGGGGCACGCCCTGAGACCGATGGCCTTCGACATCGTCCTGCACGCCCAGAGAAAATTCGCCTACCGCCGTCTCGGCGAGCGGAATCCCTTCATCACTGCGTATGGTTCTGCGAACAAGGGTGTCCGCCTGCCTTCTCCCGCATCGGATGGAATGGCGCCCGGGCGAATCCCTGCCCCATCTTCACCGAGGCCCGGACGTCTCGCCCTCCTCTTCCTCCTCTTCGTCCTCCTCATGGTGGCCTCGCGGGGCGAGGGGAGGCCAGCCCTACCTATGCGGCGAGCAGCCTCACCGGCGCCTTCTACCCATCCTACGCTGCTCATCTAGCATTACACAAACCGGGCATTCGTAGCCCTTTCCAACACGTCTCATGCGTATGTTGTGTTTGGCGCACGAAGGTGTTTTTTCTTCCACGATGAACCGTGGTCGTGGGGGTTATTACGCGTTCCTATCGTCGCCTGTGCGCCCATCCTGCCGCTTCCGGATGTGAGCTTGGCCGTCCTTCAATCGCTCATGGGCCTGGACGCCGTTCCCCTCCCGGCCAAAGCCGAGGGGCAAGGGCCGTGCACCCCATAGGACTTCGCGGTGGCTGTGTTCCGCGTGACCCCGGTGCTCCTCGGCGTAGCTACCGTCTCGACGCGACGGTCGATCGGCGCTTACATGGGGACCTCCGGGGTCGCCTACAGCTGGGGATGGCCTTCTCTGTCCCCCTCTTCCTGCTCGCCCTGGCCTACCCTCTTAGGACGACTGCAGAGAAGCTGAACGCGGTCACCACGATAGGCTTGGTGTGGGGAGGTCCCGATCAACCTCATCAGGGTAGTCATCTCCGCTGCGATGTCCTCCTTGGACGCCTACGCCCACGCCACGACCGCATCTGCGGGCGGCGACATCTACAAGGGGCCGATGACTCAAGTCCTGCATCGGCAGAAGGGCGAACAGGATCTTCGCAGGGTCTCCTTGGCCATCCCGATGTACTGGGTCGTGGCGGCCGTTTCTCTAGACGTGTATTTTCGTGTACGCGTCCGGATTCGGAACGCTGGAAGGCTCGGTCCAACCCGCTCCCAAAGCATCAGGTCTGCTGTGGGGGTACAGGTATTCATCCCTCAGCGCCTTCCAGGAGGCGTCCGCACTCACGGCAAACGGTTGGCCGCAAAGGCGCAGACCGCGGCAGAGAATCGCCAGAGAGGCGAGCCTGTTTCTGTCGTAGTCCACGCCACATTTCACGCACCTGCTCGCAGCCCAAACTGGGTGCTCCAATTTTCCACCGCAGACGGGACACTTCGATGAGGTCCCTCTTGGGCTCACATACACGGTGCGATTGTCAGATTTGTAGTCCACCATAGACTGGTACATCCTGTAAGGCCACCTGTTGAGATACGTCCTGAGCTTCTTACTCTTCTTCGCGCCATCGCTCGTCTTCCTTATCCCTCTCAGGTCCTCGAAGACGAAGGACGCATCAGGGTTCTCCCTTACGGTCTTGGTTGACAACTTGTGCAACGCATCCCCGATCCTGTTTCTCTGCCTCCCCCTCGTCTCCCTCAGCTTCGCTATCCTCTTCTTTGGGTTCTTCACGTGCCTCTGGAGTGCTCTCCTCCTCCTTGAGAAGTCGTTCTGGATTCGCACTATCTCCTTGAGTGACCGAGTATCCACGCTTGTCAGCGAGGGCTGGCTGCTCGACAGGGACGCTTTCGTAGAGTCGACGCTCTTGAAGTTCAGGTCCTGGGCCACGAGCCTGTTGCCGAGAGGCTTCACTGCATTGCCTTTGATGATGAACGTCAGGCATACCTTCGTGTCTGTGATGAGGAGCTCCGACGCCCTTCCCTTGGAATATTCTTGGCAGTGCTTGTTCGAGGTGTTGACCGGAAGCCAAACGTAGTTATTAGGCTGCATAGTGATTCTCACCTTGCCCTCAACGATCTTGAACAGCTCTCCGTCTATCCTCATCGCCAGCCTCTTCACCTCTGGGACCCTCAGCTCCCCGTGATGGTTCTTCCTGTACGACCTCAGCATCGCAACAGCAGTCCTGCAGACAGGGTTTATGTGATGCCTTGCGTAGTCATACCTGGAGTAGAACCACCCCCCGACCTCTCGTCTCAGAGCGATAGGAGAAGGGAGCCTGTGCTTCTCGTCCCTCAGAGTCATCCTATAAGCGACCTGGAGAGCGTACCTGATTGCTTCCTGCGTGTCCTTGAGATACTCAACAACTTCATCTGGCGGCTCGTAGTACCAGACTATTGTCCTCTTCTCCCCCGTCGACTTCCAGGGATGGCTCACTGCGACGATGTCACCTCCTTCACACTCTGTAAAAGCTTCCTTGTCTTATGGCTCCTCAGACCATAGAGCTTCGCGGAGAAGGACGTGATTACCGCTATCAGGTCCTGGACCAGCTCCTCCTGAGGAGAAGAGGCGTCTTTGCTATTAACGACCACTATCTCCGTCCCGTATTTGCCGCACACCCACGAAAGGAGGTCGAAACCGAACCTCGCGAGCCTATCCTCATGCGTCACGTAAATCTTCGAGACCTTCTTGCTGAGCACGTCATCAAGCAATCTCAGAAGGTCCTTTCTCTTGAAGTTCAGCCCCGACCTGATGTCTGCATACACCTCTGCGTCGGACGCCCCACTCTTCAGGGCATTCACTGAGAATCCAGGTCTGACTTCTGGTCATGGGACGATACCCTAGCGTAGATCGCTTGCTTCCTCTGCTCATCCATGCCTAGGATGCGCTTGACCTCCGATTCCGGTATTCTTCTCCTGCCCGTCGGGAGCCTGAGGCACCTGATCTTTCCCCTCCGGTCCCAGACCTGTATCGTGTGTGTGGTCACACCAAGTATCTTCTCCGCTTCCTTCGGGCTGTAACTGCGTTCCAACATATTGTGGTATGAACGTATATATCAACACACGTTTCTCGTTAGCTGTTGCGAGCCCCTCCACCTTTCCTATCCCCCCTTCATCTTCTGGGCTAACGGCCTCTTGGCGGGAGCGATTTCAGCTCCCCTGCTCATCTGCTTAGCCTCAAAGGGAGCCACCGAGTACGGAATGTTCGCGGACCTCGGTCCCGGCTGCGTTGGCGCTTCAAGGTCGATGGGGAGGCGTCACTACGGTCCCTTCGCGGGTAGCCCTGCGGCCGTCGAAATGAAGGAGGTCAACATGGTCGCCGCCACGAACGCTGAGAGGGCGAGGAAGGGGATGGATGGGGAGGCGGCCCCGCTCTGAGACGGTAGGGGTGGCCTTAGCTCCTGACGAGCTTCGTGCATGCCGTTGTTTCGAGGGCATGCGCTTTGGCCCAACGCCACGCGCTTTGCACACGTCCTTGCCTTCTCGGCCCTGATACCTTCCGGTCGGAGCTCGAGGGCAAAAAAGCGATGTGAAGCCCTACCCAGAGTAGTGGGCAAGGATGAAGTTCAGGCAGGCCACCCTGTTCTCGTTCCTCACCGCGTTGAACCCTTCCTGAAGCGCGGATGGCACGTCCGCCGGGTCCTCCACCGTCCTCCCGTAGCCTCCCACCGACTCCGCTATCTTCCCGAAGTCCGGCGTGGGGGAAAGGTCTGTCAGTTCGGAGAAGTTGGTCTTCGACGCCCAGCCGGTGGGGTATTCCCTCTTCGCCGTGCTCCAGACCGCCCTCCAGCACTGGTTGTTGTACACGATGGCCAAGAACGGCAGGTTATGCCTCCTCGCCGCGAAGAATACGGCCGTGGGCGTTCCGTACATGAAGGACCCGTCCCCCTGCACCGCCACGACGGTGCTATCGGGAGAGGCGAGCTTCGCGCCCAAGGCCGCCGCTAGCCCCCATCCGAGGCTGGCGGAGGGCGGGCTGCTAAAGTAAGTCCCCGGGACCGTGTGCTCACAGTACGGGTAGACCCCGCCGTAGTCGCTTATCACTATGTCGTTGGCCTGGAGGAGCAGCCCGATGTTGTATTGAATCCATGCCCTATCGATGGGCTTGGCCGTAGCCTTTGCCTGGGCCGAAGCGTAGGCCGCCGCCCTCTGTGCGTCGTGCTTGGACTTCAGGCTCTGGAACCTGAGGCTTATCCTTTCCTGCGCAGCGTAGTTCGTCCGAAGGTAGTTCCAGGCCTGATAGTAAAGCTGGTCGAGCGTGGACGCCGGGTCTCCGGCCATCGAAAGGTCTGCCGGATAGTAGCCCGACATCGGATAACCTTCCACCCTGGCCGCGTCCACGTCTAGGTTGATGTACTTGGCCGTGGGCTTCGGTATCACCCCAGTGGACCTGCCGCTCCAGGGATTGTTGCTGGCGATGGTGAATATTACGTCCGCGTCAGTCAGGTTGACGCTCACGTTCATGGGGCTGGTCGTGGGAAGGTTCAGGTTCAGGCCCACCGCGCCAATCACAGGTATGGCCAAGGCTTCGGCCAGCTTAGCTAGCTTCGGCACGGCGTTGGGGTTCGCCCCGAGGGTATCCGTTATTATTACGGGGAAGCTGGCGTCCACAAGAAGCTTCGCGGCCAGCTTTATGCATTCCAGGTCCGCCATCGGCGGCGCGGGCGGAACGAACAGCTCCTTAGGCTTTATCGTCACGCTGGCGGCGGGCATCATCGCCGTCTCGGTTGGTATCGTGATGTAGACCGGCCCCTTCGGGTCCGCGTTCGCAACCTGCAGCGCCCTCTGCACTATGGCCGGTATGTGGTCCACGTACCTGACCTCGTAGTCCCACTTGACGTACTCCCTCAGTGGGGCCGCCTGGTCTCTCGGCTCTTGGCCTATTGGCCCTTGGTCCGACCCCTTAAGCCCCTCCTTGGTCACGGACCTCCTCCCCGCCATCAGCACAAGTGGGATCCTCGAATAGTAGGCGTTCTGCACGGCAGACAGAGCGTTGTACGTCCCCACCGTCACATGGTAGCCCACCAGGGCGGACTCGTTCTTGACCATGGCGTAGCCGTGCGCTGCGCTTGTGGCCGCGTATTCGTGAGGGACAGTGATGACCTTAGGCCAGTCCTGCCCGTTCAGGTGTCTCTTGGACAGCGCTTCTACGAAAGAGGGCCAGTCGGTTCCCGGGTTGACGAACCAGTACTTTATCCCCGCCTGCGTCAGGCATTCAACGAGGGCTTCCCCGAGCGTTTCCACGGGGATGGTTATCTCCTGACTCCTGGGGGGCAACGTCACGGCCGGCATCACTGCTGAAGGGGCTTCCGCGGAGGCCTCGGCCACCCCTGCCTTCAGGCCCTTGCTGGCGGCCAACGCCGCTATCCCTGCGACGGTCATCCCTTTGAGGAATTCACGTTTCGACCTGTCGGGTGAATCCTCCTTGGCTGTCTTCTTCATCTTTGTTCCACCTCCGCCATGGCGATCTCATCTTGGAGTGGGCTCGGCGTCCGCCTTCAAGAAATCTACATAATGGAGTTCGGCAAAGGGGCGGATTTACGAAATCCTCTACATATTTCAATCGAACGCCACGGTTTTCGGCGATTAGTTCTGTCGTCTTGTGGTACTTAGGCATTTCGAATTATATTGGTTAAAATAATATCGAAAAAAGCAAGCCCTCCACCCCGCCGTGACGTACCTCTCCCGCTACATCAAGGATAATAACGTCCCCCGCCTCACCCTGTGGATATCGTTGGAGGAACTGGGGGGTGGGCCGAGGGGCCGCTAGTTCGTCTGAGGCTGGGACCATATCCACGGAGGGCCTCCTCCACCTCTCCGTGGTCTACGTCGTCTGGAGCAGCACGTATTTGGCCATAAGGGTGGCGGTGAGGGAGGGCTCCGGCTTCCCTCCTCTCGCCATGGTGTCCACCAGGCTCCTGTTGGCCAGCGGGCTCCTACTGGCCCTTGGTTCGCTCTCAAAGAGCAGGGTCAGGCCGGAAGGAAGAGAGCTCGCCGTGGTGGGGGCTTCTGGAGTTCTACTCTGGGCTGGTGGGAACGGGCTCGTGACCTGGGCGGAGCAGAACGCCCCTTCGGGATATTCTGCGCTGATCGTGGCCTCCGCCCCCATCTGGGTGGCCCTGATGCAGTTCGTAGCGGACGGACGGCCTCCCACTCCGAAGCTCATCGCTGCCCTCGCGGTGGGCTTCGCGGGGGTCGGCATCCTCACGTCCCCCAGCCTGACGTCCGGTCCAGGTCCCCGGCCCCTCGATACGCTGGCCCTGTTGCTGGCCGCTGCCTGCTGGGGTGCAGGCTCCCTGTTGCAGAGCCGCAACCGTGTGGGGATGACTTCCGTCGTGAGCTCGGGGTATCAGCAGCTCTTCGGGGGGCTGACGATGGCCCTGGCCTCCCTTGCGTCGGGGGAGCCATCGCCCACGCCCGGCGTCGGACCCCTGCTGGCCTGGGGCTACCTTGTGGTCTTCGGCTCTGTCTTGGCCTTCACCTCGTACGTGAAGGCCCTCAAGTTGTTGCCCACAGATATCGCCATGACTTACGCCTACGTCAACCCCGTCCTGGCCGTCCTCCTCGGAGCGGCCATCCTTCACGAGCAGGTCACAGGCTGGACCTTCGCCGGGATGGCCTTCATCGTCCTCGGAGTGGCCGGCGTATTCAGGGAGGGCGGGGGTCCCAGAAATGGCGCCGTACGTCGAGCTCAGCAATAGTTAAGAGCGTCCCGTCCGAAGGGAGCGACATGTCTCAGCTTTCGGAAGAGATCGCATCGAGGTCCGCCGGCTACCTCGACGACCTCAAGGCGTTCCTCTCCTTCCCCAGCATATCCGCGGAGGGGAGGGCGCTCGAGGAGGCCTCCGACTTCCTTATGGGGAAACTCAGGTCTCTCGGGTTCAACGTAAGCAAGGCGAGGGTGGATGGGGCGCCGCCACTGGTGATCGCCGACCTCAAAGGGAGGAGCGACTATACCCTCGTCTTCTACAACCACTACGACGTCCAGCCCGTAGACCCCATCTCGGAATGGAGGACGGACCCCTTCTCCCCCACGGTCTCGGAAGGGAGGCTGTTCGCAAGGGGGGTGGCAGACGACAAGGGGGACCTGATGGCTAGGGTGCACGCCGTGGAGACCCTCCTCGCGCGGGGCGAAGGACCGCCGATCTCCGTCAAGTTCGTTGTGGAGGGGGAAGAGGAGGAGGGCAGCCCCCACCTGAAGGACTACGTCGAGAAGTACGGAAGCCTGATGAAGGGGGACGTCTGCCTTTGGGAGGGGTTCGAGACCTCCACGGACGGCCGTCCCCAGGTCTTCCTCGGCTGCAAGGGCCTCCTTTATGTGGAGCTAAAGCTCAGCACAGCTTCGGCCGACCTGCACTCCATGTATGGCCCCATAGCGGTCAACCCGGCGTGGCGCCTGGTCTGGTTGATGGCGAAGATGAAGGACGAGAGTGAGAAGGTCCTCATTCCAGGATTCTACGACGACGTCGTCCCCCCTACAGAGGAGGAACTGGAGATGCTTGCCAGGAACTCCTACGACGTAGATGCCCTCAGGCGCTCCCTCGGGGTCAGGTCCTTCCTGAGGGCCGGCCCCGACCTGGAACTCCTCAAGGACCTCTACTTCCGGCCCACCTGTAACATAGCTGGCTTCAGCTCAGGTTACTCTGGGCCAGGCTCGAAGACCATCGTGCCCAGGGAGGCAACAGTGAAGATAGACTTCCGGCTGGTCCCCTCACAGGACCCCGCGAAGGTCCTTGCACGCCTCAAGGAGCACATGCTCTCCCTTGGCTACGGCGACGTGCAGGTCAAGGTCTTCGGGGAGGAGGCCCCGGCCAAGGTCTCGCCCGAAGCGCCTGAGGTTCGCCGCCTGGTGGAGGCAGCCAAGGAGAGCTATGGCTCCGAGGTTAACATCTGGCCGACCATCCCCGCCACCGGCCCCATGGCGATCTTCGTCAACGAACTGGGCCTACCCTCCCTCATGCCGCCGAGCGTCCCCTACCCGGGTTCCTCGTACCACGCCCCCAACGAGCACATAATGCTCTCACAGTACTGGAAGTCCGTGGAGTTCTTCTCCAGGGCCATCCTGAAGCTGGCCCCTCCGTAGGCTCAGCGATCCCTCGCCGCCAACATCTGCTGGACGTAGACGCAGCCCGGGTCTGACTCCAGGATGTCACCGGTGTAGCCCAAGGCCCTCGCCCTGCAGCCCCCACACTCCATCTTGAACTGGCAGTCGCCACAGGGCCCCCTGAGCAGGGACCTATCCCTCAGAGACCTCAGCACTTCGTTCTCCCTCCAGATGCTGGAGAACCTTTCCCTCCTTAGGTCCCCCACAACCAGGGAGGGCATGAAGACGCAGGGGGTCACCTTCCCGTCGGGCTGGATGGCGCAGTACAGCCTTCCCGCCCCGCAGCCACCTATGAATCCGGCGAGGCGGGCCGTCTCGCCCGGCATCGGATAAGAGGCGAAGTGTGTGGGGCAGATCACCCCCTCCTCAGACATCTCGAGCGACACCCTCCCGAACTGGGGCGCAGTGCTGAGCGCGATGACCTCCCCTGAAGTCGTCAGCCGATAAAGGTACTTCAGCAGCTCCTCCCTCCGCTCCGGTGTGATGTCGTCGTCGAGGTTTTTCCCCCCTCTGCCAGCAGGTATCCAGTTGAAGACTATCACCCTGTTCAGGCCTAGCTTCTTCGCCAACTCCACGACCCTCGGGACTTCGTCGTAGTTCACCTTCATCGCCGTGAAAGCTATGCACGTCTCCACCCCCGCCTCCACGAGGTTGGATATCCCCCTGACCGCCCTTTCGAAGCTTCCTGGCAGGCCCCTGACCATGTCGTGCACCGCCGGTGTGGAGCCGTCAACGCTGACCTGGACGTACCCTACCCCTGCCCTCTTCAGCCTCTCCGCCGTCTCCCTTCCTATCAGGCTACCGTTTGTGGCCAAAGAGACGTAGATCCCGAGCTCGGAGGCCCTCTGCGCCGCCCGCCAGAAACCGCTCGCCATCAGTGGCTCCCCGCCAGAGAAGGCCACCGAAACGACCCCCTCCCTAGCCATCTCCTCCACGACGGCCACCTTCTCGTCCGGAGTAAGCTCGTTCGACATGGCCCTCCCGGCCCCCTGGTAGCAATGGCGGCAGGTGAGGTTGCACGCGTTCGTCAGGTTCCAGACCACCAGGAAGGGCGCACCCGGGGTGAACGGCCTGTTCAGGCCGAACTCGAAGAGGCCTCTCACGGTCGAAGCCAGGCCCTTGCGGAACCAGGGGTCCCTAAGCCCCTTTTTCATCGCCTCCTTCTCCACCTTGAGCCTGCTTCCTGCGGCGGTGAGCGCCATCTGAAGCGCCGCGCTCACCATCCTGCCCTTGACGCAACGCTTCGCCACCTTCTCCCCTGAGAACTCCTCAAGCGCTAGCTCGAGGTGGCTGCGGCCGCAGGCCTCACAATAGGCGGAGGCCCCCCTAAGGAGGCCCTGTACACCGGGAAGGTAGAATATGGCGGAGAGGTTCCCGGCTATCTCCCTCGCGTCCATCCCCGACATATCCTTCCATGTACGTTTTAGGGCGAAAGTCACGTATAGGCTTTTCTTCACGGATGCCCAGAGGGGGCGACGACGTCCTCGTCATCAACCCTGCCCTCTAGCCCTCACGGCTTCCCTGCGGAGGGGCCTTCTCGCGCGCTCCGCACAGGGCCTTGAAGCGAAGGGCATCTTCCTTCATGGAGAGGTTATTGAAAAGCACGTATGCGTCCTGGCCTTCGAGCTCCTCGAGAAGCCTCGCGAGCTCCCGGTCGCTGTACCTGTGACGGTAGTTGACTAGCCCACCCATCCCATGCAGCCTGCAGTACTGCACGTCCTGCCTTACCCTCTGTCCCTTCAGGGGGTCCGTGACGACCCAGGTGCCCAGCTCACGAAGGTGGGACGCTACTTCGTCCATCCTGCTGAACCAGGAAGTGTGCCTGAACTCAACGACCGGCCTGCAGCGGAAGCTCACCCTCGAGAAGAAGGAGCCCATCCTCCTCATGTTCTCCTCGCCGTACACGAAGCTAGGGGGGAGCTGCACCACCACGTACCCTACCCCAAGCAGCTCCGCCACCTCCATCGTTTCGTTCCAGGCCTTCAGCGTGAAATCGTTCAGCGCGAAGTGTCCCACCTCCACGCCTTCCCCAGGGGCCTGTCCCCCCGCCCTCCTCCAGGTGGGGGAGCTCCTCGGATGTGTCACCCCCTGAAAGGCCTTCATCGTGAACTCGAACCCCTTCCCAACCGCCTCCCTCCAGCCCTTCGCCGTGGAGGCCCTGGGCAGCCTGTAGAACGTGCTCTGCAACTCCATCAGTTCGAAGTGGCAGGAGTACTCCCTGAGGGACATCCCCGCGTTGCCACAGCACCCGACCCTGATCGTCAAGGCCCACGGGACCTTCCGAGCCGCCCGCCTACCCCTTGATCCACCCCGGCCCGCTGAGGAGGAGCCTCCTGAGCTCCTCCACTTTGTCCGTCCTCTCCCAGGTGAAATCGGGGTCGTCTCTGCCGAAGTGTCCGTAGCAGGCCGTCTTCCTGTAGATCGGCCTCAGCAGGTCCAAGTTCTTGATTATCATCCCGGGCCTCATGTCGAAGACCTTCATGACGGCCTCCGTCAGGGTCTCGTCCCTGACCCTTCCCGTCCCGAAGGTGGTCAGCATCACGGACACGGGCTCCGGGACCCCGATGGCGTACGCTATCTGCACCTCGCAGATATGAGCCAGGCCCGCGGCCACCACGTTCTTCGCTATGTACCTTGCCATGTAGCTGCCTGACCTGTCCACCTTGGTGGGGTCCTTCCCGCTGTAGCAGCCGCCGCCGTGGGAGCCCACACCCCCGTACGTGTCGACGATGATCTTCCTTCCGGTGAGGCCGGAATCTGCCAAAGTGCCGCCTATGACGAACCTGCCGGTCTCGTTCACGTAAAACTTCGTATTCCCGTCCATGAGCTCCTCGGGTATCGCCTTCTTGACCACCTGCTCGATGACGTCCCCCTTGACCCTTTCCCTTGAGACGTGCTCTTCATGTTGCGCGGCCACCACGACCGCCTCCACCCTGACGGGCCTCCCGTTGTGGTATTCCACGGTGACCTGGGACTTGCCGTCCGGCCTGAGGTACGGGAGAGTTCCATCCTTCCTCGCTTCGGCCAGGCGCCTCACCACCTTATGGGCCAGGACGATCGGAAGAGGCATGAACTCCGGGGTCTCGTCCGTGGCGTAGCCGAACATCAACCCCTGGTCCCCCGCCCCCATCTCCTCCGGGGGCTTGTTGTCCAACCCCATGGCGATGTCCGGGGACTGCTCCTCTATCGAGATGAGGATGCCGCACGTCTCCCAGTCGAGCCCGTCTCTAGCGTTGTCCAGGCCTATGTCCCTCAGCACGTCCCTCACGACCTGCTTATACTTCACGTTCGCCGTCGTCGTTATCTGCCCTGTCACGATGACCGTCCCCTTCATGATCAGCGTTTCGCAATCCACCCTCGCGGACTTGTCCTGGGCGAGCACCGCGTCGAGGATGGCGTCGGAGATCTGGTCGGCGACCTTGTCCGGATGGCCCTCCGCCACCGACTCGGAGGTGAAAAGATATCTTGTCGGCATGGCGGCCTCAGTCCCGGGTAGGCCTTCTCGCGCTTAAAAAGGTGGAGCGAAGGCCGTGCGCAGGTGCAGCTGCACCGGGCGGCCGAAGACGAAAACGTCGGGCGGCGGCATCATCACAGGTCCAGCAGCGTCACTTCCCTCCTGCAGTTGAACCTGATGGGGATCACCTCGCCCATCCCTCTGCTTACGTACATGTATCGTCCACCCACATCGAACAGGCCACCGGCGTACCTGGCCCCGTACCTGCTGGGCGCCCAGAGGGGGCCGACGAAAGGCAGCGAAAGCTGCCCTCCGTGGGTGTGGCCGGCCAGTATCAGCTTGGCCTGAGGGCGCAGGCCGATGACGTCCGGGGTATGCGATAGAAGGACGTCCACTTCCCCGATCTGCGAAAGGTAGGCCGAGCCCAGGTCGTCACGATCGTAATACCAATCGAGCCCTCCCACCCTGACCCCCCTTACGACCACGGATTCGTTCATGAGGACGCGAACCCCCGCCTCCTCAAGCGCCCTCCTACCTTTCTCGATGGGGAGGCGGCCCGACGCCCAGTGTTCGTGATTTCCAAAGACCCCTAGCTTGGTCCCTCGAAGCTTCGCTGCCCATTCCTTGACCACGTTCAGGTCCGGTGTGCCTTCGTCGTAGAAGTCACCGGTGACCACCGTCACGTCCGCGCGTTCGGAGGCCTCCGCGGCAGCCCCGATGGCCTCGTCGTACAGGCTACCCTGCCTAATGTGGGGGTCGGAAAGGTGCAGTAGGGTCACACCGAACCCCAGGGGAATGGAGAGCTCCCTGTCCTCCACAAGGTGTGGTTCGTACATGGAGCAACCTCCCGCGGCCATCGCCGCACCCGCCAGCACGTACAGGAACCTCCTCCTGCCGACCTTCACGCCATGATCCCTATCGAGGCGCCAGGGCTTCAAGGTTTTGGAGGGATGGCAATTTCACTCGACGTAACGGAAGGGGAAGGGCTCGTGAGGATAGACAGGGGTCACTTGTTCCTGCCGCAAGAGAATCAAACCATCATCTCAGGGGCTCGGACCTGGGCTCCTCCCCTGACCCCTTCCTCAGCCTGGCCACGAAAGACGCCGCGGCCAGAAGCACAAGCCATCCAGACGACCCGATGACCGTGTAAAGCCACTCGAACTTCAGGACGGGGACGAGCACGTCACCAGCCACCCTTATCACGTTCGCGAGCGTGAGCAGGCCCAACGGCAGGTAGCTCGGAGACCTACCGTCGAACCTCCTTCCCAGGACGGAGGGGATGATGACAGGGCCGTGTGCCAACAGCATCGTCCCGACGAACCCCACCGAAATGGAGTGCACCAGGGCGTCGTAGACGTGAGATGTCATATCTCCAGACAGGAAGTAGATGCCGATGGCAAGGCCGACCACGCCCCAGACGTACGAAACCTTAATGTGCCATCTCATGTACGACCGTATCCCCCGCATCGGCCTCCTCCCTCCCGGGAAGGCCTTCATTTCCGCCCAGAAGGTCATTAGGAACGACGCGGACTGAAGGACAAGCCCAGCCTGCAGCAGGGTGAGCTGGGAGTAAAACGGAAGGAAGGAGGCGACAAGGAAGCTCGCCACAGCGCCGGAGATGAGCCCCAGGGACGCCCTGAGCCCGCGCTTCGCCCCTGCCGATGAACCACTCCATATGAGCCCCACCCTCTCCCCCAGTATGAACGAGACCGGGAAGGACAGCAGCAGCAGGACGAACGGGACGTCCCCCCCGGGGAGCGAGAAGGCGGAGAAGACCGCCGTCGCCATCCACGCGATGCAGGATAGCATCATATAGTATGACGGAAGCCTAATCGAGGAGGCAGGCAAGGTGAGTACGATGAAGGCGAGGAAAAGCCCCGAGCTAAGGGAGACGAGGCTCGCACCCAAGTACACGAGGGTGGGGACTAGGAACGAATATCCGGAGACCTCCAACGAGGCCCCGACGATGACGGACGAAGCCGCCAGGGGCGGTAGCTTTGCGCTCAACGGGGCCCACGGCGCCAGGAACTTCGGCGGGATGCGCTCGACCGCGATGACGGGGGCCAAGAAGCCGAAGACCATGAGCACGGGGTGCAGGCCGTACAGCCCTGTGAGCAGCCCTGTGTACATATGATTCAGAGCCATCAGGCGTAGCGTCCCCAGCAGGAGGGAGAGGACCATGAGCGAGGAGGCTACGACGAGGGCTGCATGTGCTATCCTCATTTCGGCCGTCCTCAGGGAGGCGGGCTCGCTCATAAGGGTTCCCGGGGAAAAGGGCCGGCTAAGGCGGGGTTCGCCCCGATGCTCCACAACGGTTAAGGGGCTCATGGCCCCACTTTCCGCACGGGAGCCACTTTGGCGGTGGGAAGGTTCCAGGTGATGGCCGTCCTGCAGGCGGCAAGGGCCTACGTCCTAGGCCTACCCATGGAGTCCGCCCTTTCTTGGGGCCTGAACAGGGCGATCTTCATAGCCGCCGCCAAGAGGGGGTTCAAGGGCATCTCCCTAACCGGAAGGGACTTCGGGGAGGCGAAGGGACGCCCAGAGGAGGAGGCGGTGGACATCTACCGTCTGGGGGACGACATGGCCTACAAGGAGGTGAGGGAGGGTAAGCTCTACTTCGCCATAGGCGGCAGGGTCCAGACGGAGGAGGACTTCAGGCGGCAGGTGGAGTCCAGGTTCCAGGGCGCCTTCGCCCAAGCGTGGGAGGAGGCGCTGAAGATAGTCAGGGCTCAGGACCCCATCACCCTGAAGTCCGGCAGGGCTTTCTACGACCTCGTATACAGACCCCTCAGGGACGAGCTCGCCGCAAGATGGACCCGGCTGGGGGAGAGGGGGGCGGAGGCCAGGGCGGCCGAAGGTGTCGGACGGCCGAGGGCCTGATGCGAGCCCTCACCGTTAGTCTTATATCGGTTAGACGTTTAGTTGTTATCGATGAACCGCCTTGCCAGCGGATGAAAGCGACGTCTATCGCGCCCTCTCCGTGAAGGCCAGGCTGGAAATGCTCAGGTTCATCGCCGGGAGGCCGAAGACGATCCAGGAGGTGGCCGACAGGTTCGGCCTCACTCAGTTCACCGCCAGGTATCACCTTAGGTTCCTCGAGGACGCCCGGATGATAAAGAGGTACGAGGTCAGGGGTCGCAGGGGGAAGCCCAGGATATACTACGCCATAAGCGGAAGGACGCCCCTCTTGACCTATCCAAGGAGGGAGTACCAAGGGTTCAGCGAGCTGCTCCTATCCTTCCTCACGAACAAGCTCAGCAAGGACGACCTGAAGCAGGCCCTGAAGGAAGTGGGCAGGAGGCTGGGGAGGGAGAGGATGGAGGAGCTGGCGGCGAGGAGCGGGATAGAATCCTGGACCTTACAGGAGTACAGGGAGCACTACCTGGGTGAGGCCCTGCCACAGGAGGTGGGAGAGGTGGAGATGGTGAGCGAAGCCTCAGACAGGCTGGTGTTCAGGGTTTACAGCTGTCCCGTCCAGGAGCTGGCCCAGAAGTACCCGGACCAGCTCTGCACAGCCATGGAGCAGGGGATCAGGGAAGGCGTCGTCGAAGCGACCGGTGGGAAGCTGGCCATCGTCAGGCGCAAGTCCTTGGCGAGGGGGCAGGGCTACTGCGAATTCGAAGTGAGCAATACGGTCGGACAGCAGGCCTTAGAGACGGCGGAGGAAGAGACCTCCCGCGCAGCCCATTAGGCCTGGCCCGCGGCCGCCAACGTCAGGGGCGGGCAGGAGCTACGCCCTCCCCTCCGCTCAGGAAGGCCTCCAGCCCCATCACCAGGCCCTCCGCTTCCTCCTTCGTATGTGCCGTAGATATCGCGAAGTGGATGGAAGTGGGCGTCAGGTAGGCTATCCCCCTTTCCAGCATGTGGAGGAAGAACCTCTGGCAGAGCTTCACGTCCTTGGTCCTCGCCGCCGTCCTGCCGTCCCTGGGCATCTCCTTGGTGAAATGTAGCCCGATGAGGGAGCCCAGGCCTGTGACGTATGCCTCGAAGTTGTGGTCCTCCAGGACCTCCCGGAGACCCCTCCTCACCCCCTCCCCAAGGCCGTCGATGTGTCCGTACACCACATCCTTCCTCGCCTCGAGCTCCCTTACGAACGTATATCCCACCCTCATGCTCAGAGGGTTACCGACGAACGTCCCGCCCAGGAAGGACCTCTGCCAGAACTTGGGCCTCTCCACATGGTTCAGAAGGTCCATCACCTCCGCCCTTCCGCATATCCCTCCCGCACCAGCGAAGTACTGGCCGCCGAACCCCTTCCCGAGGGTCGTGAGGTCCGGTTTGACGCCGTAGAGCTTCTGGAGCCCCCCCGGATGGCGGGGGCCCGTTATCACCTCGTCGAAGATCAGCAGCATCCCCTCGCCGTCGCAGAGCTCCCTCAAGCCCTTCAGGAATTCGGGCTCCGCGGGGATGGCCCCCGCCGCCCCCAACATGGGCTCTATCAGGACGCAGGCCGGCCTCTCCTTCTTCAATATCTTGGCGGCGCCGTCCAGGTCGTTGAACGGTATCACGACGGTGGCCCTGTCTCGCTGCAGGCCGAGCGAGGCGGGCTTGTCATACGGATATGAGACGGCCTTCTGCAGCCTGTCGAAGCCGCCGTGCCAGCCCCCCTCCACCTTAGCGACCTTCTTCCTGCCCGTGAAGGCCTGCGCGAGGCGGACGGCGTACATGTTGGCCTCCGTCCCGCTGTTGGCGGGCTTGACCCTTTCCGCTTCGAACCATCCGCCCACCGCCTCGGCCCACTTGACCTCCCACTCCGTCGACCACCCTATGTGCGCCCCCTCCTCCACCTGCTCCACCGCAGCCCGCACAATGGGAGGATAGGCGTGGCCGAAGACCGCCCCCCAGTGCACCATCCAGTAGTCCACGTATTCGTTTCCATCTACGTCCCAGATGTGGCTACCCCTCGCCCTGGAGACGTAAAACGGGTATGGTGGGAAGAACCTGTTTGAGTAGGACGTCCCCCCGGGGATCACCTTCCTGGCCCTCTCGAACAGCTCCCTGGACCTGGGCGTGCGGGACGTATATGATGGATCGCCCATGGCCAAGCTCATCTGTGGCGTTCGTATTAATGTTCTTCGCGAGGGCGGCTAGGGTCGATATCAACCCTTGGCCGTTGACCTCTGGGAGATGGCGTACATCAAGTGCGCGTACTGCGGTGGATATGTGGTATTCACGGAGCACAACCCCTACCTTCCCTGGACGGTGGACCAAGAGCTGCTGAGATGCTTTCATTTCCACTGCCTGGAGGAGGGGCACCTCCTCCCCGACGGCGACGTCGGAGGCTGGATCGAGTACGCCGACTGGAGGCCCTCCGCCGTCCCTCCGCTGCCCGATGGCGGCAAAGAAAAGGCGGGCGATGGAACTACGGACCGTACACGGCCCTGAGCCCCAGCACGTCACCCAGGCCGAGCGTCCTCTGGTAAGTGATGCCGAAGTTCGAATAACCATACATGGTGAGCCAGTAGTCCCTGTCCTTGTAAAGGTCCGCCAGGCCTGCCCAGTGGCCGAACTCGTGAGTCATTATGTTCTGGACGTCCATCTTGCCAGGCTCCCCCGTAAGGCTCCAGACGTAGTAGGTGTTGAGCATGGTGTCCGTCTCCACCACCCTGTTCCGTGTGGACCAGATGAACGTAACGCCTATCACCCCAGCCTTGTACGAGCCGAAGGACACGACGTTGAGGCCGTCCCTGACCCCCGCAGAGGAGGTGGTGGTTCCACTGTAGGAGAAGACGGCGAAGGTCGTCTCGGCGTCCCAGGTCTCCGCGGACGCCCTGACGGCGTCCAAGACGCCCGACGGGTCGAGCCCGTACGGGTTGGCGGTGTTGACCCAGTAGGCCGCCGTGGTGGTCCAGTGATATCTCAGTAGCCTGTAATCTCCGTTCGTTGAGGAGTCGTCGGAGGGAGGGATGGAGAAGGCGGAGATGACGCCTCTGTCCGAGGCCATCTCCACAACCGTCAAGGAGACCTGCTCGGGGGCGGCCATAGCCCAAGAGGAGGCGGGGAAGACGAGGGCCACCAGGACGATGGCTAAGAAGACGAAGGCTGCGCGCTTCAATTCGACCAGAGGTTGGAGGAGGCGCTACATAAGGTTTGCCGGCCTTTTTCAGCCCTTTCGAGAGCGAGGGCGCCCGGATGGGCCTTCCCCTCCCCCGCCGAAAGGCTGTTATATCGATCGATGCGATACAGACACTCGTGGCCGACCTGCCGCTCAGGGGTCCACCGGAGGACGTGATGGACGATATCATACGGGAGCTCTCACGGATGGTCATGTCCAGAGAAGTGCAGGAATTCTGCATAGATAGGGCGGACGACTTGGACGCGACGAGCCACGGCAGGGGATGTGACGAGGTCGTGCTTCTTTACGAAGGGGCAGACCGGCTCCAGGCGGCGAAGGTGGAGCGCGCCCTCATCGAGGCCTTCCGCGAAAGCGACAAGTGCGCCAGCAGGGAGCCGAAGGCGGAGCCATCATCGGACGGAGGCAGGCGCGTGTTCGTCGCGTTGTGGTTCAAGGAAGAAAGCAGATGGTAACTGGAAGCCGCACCCGACACGGCCGCAGCGGCCCACCTCTGCCCCTCGTCCTCGACGATCCGCCGCTGTCCGATGGATGGGTGACCCTTGTTTCAGACCTCCCTAGGCCCGAAGACCTCCCAGGCCACGGTGGCCACCACGAGCGCGCCGAATATCAGCAGGGTCAACGTGCCCAGGAAGGACCATAGGGCTTGGGCGAAGGCGTCCAGCGTCATCCAAGGATGGGTGTTGAGCGTTCTGCTTATACGCGTTACGTTCCTAGCCTATGAAACGAGCTCTCCGCGCCCCGTCGAGCCATGGCGCTCGACCTGGTCGGACGCTAGGCTTCCGGATATGCCTTCCTTGACCTGGCCACCCAGGCCGACGCGGCCAGAATGAAGGCGGCGCCGAGCCACTGCCACGCGCTCAGGGCTTCCCCGAAGGCGACCCAGGCGGCTGCGACGGAGGCGGCCGGCTCCATGGCGCTCATTATGGATGCCTTTGAGGGGCCTACGAGCTTGAGGCCCTTGAAGAACGCGGTGGCCGCGAAGGCGGTGGAGACCAGGCCGGTGATGGCCACCCAAGACCAACCTCCTTCGCTCCATCCGAAGTTCAACCTTCCCCCGGCGGCGCCCACGAGCAAGAAGCTCACGCTCGCCGCCCCCATCACGTAGAACGTGGCCACTTCTCCCTCCACTTCCTCGAGCACCTTAGAGCCGAACAAGATGTAACAGGTGTAGGAGACGGCCGCCCCCAACGCCAACCCAACCCCTACGATGGACCCACCCCGCACGGGGCCCACCACCAGCGCCAGCCCGGCCAGGGCCAAAGCCAGGGACCCCACCAAAGACGCCGAAGCCCTCTCCCAGCGCAGGAGCAGCGCCGCCGCGGTCACGAGGGCGGGGTAAGTGTAGAGGGTGAGCGCGACCACAGGCACGGGCACGTAGAGGAGGGCGGTGAAGTAGAAGGAGGACTGGAGGAAGTAGCCCACCGCGCCCAGCCCCACCAGTGAGAGCATCGTCCTCCGGGGGATGGGCCGTATCGACCTGGTCGCCGCGAGGTATCCGCCGACGGCCGTGAAGGCCAGGATGAACCTCGCCGTCAGGAACCCCTGCACGTCCACCCCCTCGCCGTAGGCCATCCTGGCGAATACTGGCGAAAGGCCGAAGGAAATGGCCGAGGCCATGACCATCGCCACACCCCTCCCGGACGCGCCTGAAGCCATCCCCTCCCCCAGGACTCGTGAAGCCTGCCGTGGCTGGATCAAGCGTCCCTCATCCTTCTCACCCCAGACGGGGAGGCCCTCGAAGGCTCGGCTACCCCAGCCTGGACCCCTTCTCCTGTGTCAGCGAAAGGAAAGGCCTGCCGTGACGACATGGTCATACTTCGCTTTCCGGCCACGCTACGAAGCGCGTGGTGCGCATGTTCCTCGACGTATGTGAGGCCCGCGCCTTAAACCTTGCCTTCCAGCTTCCTCAGGCCGAGCCACCATGAGGTGGCATGGGCTGCGGGCCGGTCAACCCGAGGATCGCCGCTACGAACATGAGAAGAGATCCCACTATGAAACCCCACATGGTGGGGAAGGCCACGACGGACGCCACCAGGAGCATGACCGAGCCCGACTGAACTGCCCCCTCTCTCCCCGAGCCCAGGAGCATCAACCCGTATGCGCCCAGGCCTATCACGACTGCCCCGGCCAACAGCCACAAGAGCCAGAATCCGTAAGACCAGCCGAAATAGCCGCCCATCATCCCGTATCCCCCCATCATGCCGAAACCCCACGGGAAGAAGCCGAACGCCATCGCTACGAACGCCAACCCCTGCAACACGAGCCCAGCCAGGCCCAGCCCGTAGGCCGCGCCGACGTTGGCGCCCTTCTGTCTTGCGGACATGGCCCTGACTTCTAGGTCCGTCACATATATCCATAGGGGTTTACGTTCGTCAAGTTACGCGCCTCAGGTCCCTCTCCTCTATGCAGGGCTTCGAGGGGCACCCACGCCCTTCACTACCAGCACCATCGCCTTCCCCCGCCGAGCCTCCACCATGCACCTGTGCCCCACCTTCGCCGCCCAGCGCTCTATGTCCTCCCTCGCCGCCGGGGTCCTTACGATCACCAGCACCCCCTCTCCCACGTCGACCCTGGCCACCGCCTCCATCGCCTTCATAAGTGGCTCGGGGCAGCTCATCATGGTGCAGTCCACTGTCAGCCTCGGGGATACAAGGGCCTTCTCCGCGCTCCTGGCTCCCTTAAGACCATCGGGCACGGAATCCATCGGGCGCCCCCTCCTTATAAGCGACGGGATGGTCCACCATGGTTCCATGTCCTGTCCCCTCGTCCTTCTGCTGAAGCGGTGGACCCACCTTTTCGTGACCGGGAGGGGTCCCGGGCCGGCGTGGGGCCGTGTTCTATCGGTTAGACATTTATGTGGAGGCCCCCTGAGCTCCGTCAGCATGGGCCGTTTCCGTAGTTGGGCGGGGATGCTCGCGCGGGCGGTGGCTTTGTCATCGGCGTTCCTAATGCTCAGCCTGTTGCGAGCGGAATACTTCGGCTGGCCAGACTTCGAGCACTGGAGCTACGGCTTCCCCTTCCTCTGGCTGACCCATCAGACTTCGTCCATCGCGGGGCCGGTGGACAAGTGGACGGTGGACCTTTTGAGCTTGGGCCTGAACGTGGTCGTGTGGTTGGTGGCTTCCACGGCCATCGCCTACGCCTGGGCGGGGAGGCCGGCGAAGCTGGGGACCGGACGTCGATGAAGGGCGGCGGGACCTCCTCGATTCCCTTGCGTGCCCTTCTGCCTTGGGAGACTTGAGGCGGCCGGTCAGCCCTGAAGCTCAGCCCTGAGGGCTTCGACCTTCGCCTCCAACGCCTCCACCCTCTTCGTCAGGTCCATGATCTTCCTCCGGTTGTCCACGTTCGCCGTGATGTTCAGATGGTCCACAACGGTGGGGAGGAATGTGTTCATCATGGCGTGCTGCTCCGGCATCCAAGCTTCGTCCAGGAGCGAATCGAAGGCGTCCCTCAACGCCTTCTCCCTCAACGCGGGCTGATAGTTCCTCCTGAGTTCGTTCATATATTCCTCGAACAGCACATGGAAGGAAGGGACGAGGCGCCCCATATTACATCCTTCCCCTCAACGGCATGCCACCTATAACCACCCATGGCGATCTCCGTGAAGCAGGCCCCCATGGCGGGCAACCTTAAAAAGCCACCGTCCACAAACGAAACGCTGAGATGAAGGCATCGGAGGTCATGAACAGGAAGATCGTGAAGACCCGGCCGGACGCCGCACTTTCTGAGGCGGCTCGGCTCATGCTCAGCCTCGACATAGGCAGCCTGCTCGTGATGGAAGGGGAGAGGCTCGTGGGCATCCTCACGAAGAGCGATTTCATAAGGCTGGTCACCAAGAAGAAGCAGGCCAGGTCGGTCAAGGACATCATGTCCAGCCCGGTCATGACCGTGGACCCTGGAACGGACCTCGTGGAGGTCGCCAACATGATGAGGGTGAACAGGATCCGCCACATCCCCGTCGTGGACGGCGGAAAGCTGGTGGGGATCATCACGGACTTCGACATAGCATGCTTTGCCACCTCCGAGCTGGGGCGCATCCTAACCATGCTGAAGCCTCCTAAGCTCTGAAGGCCTGGTGGCGTCCCCAGCGCGAAGGGGCCGGACGAGCCCTGGACGGAAACCCGGCCAAGGATGGGTGGCCTCAGCCGAACCCCACGACCCACCGGCCCCTCCTGCCATCGCACCTCCTTCGCCCAGCCCACATGGACGGAAAGGTGCATCCCCCCATGCCGGGGCGCGAAGCCTACACCTAACGGTGAGCCCCTTAACATAAAAAAAGCAACGATGAGGCTTAGCCTTGGACTATCACGACGCCCGTCATGTAGGGATGGGGGTCGCAGTGGTAGACGAAGGTCCCGGCTTCGTTGAAGGTATAGCTGAAGCTCTGTCCCTGGTTCAGGAGGCTCGATTCGAATAACCCCGTGGGGTTATCGTGGGTCCCCGACTCCACCGAGTGGGCGACTGGGTCGTAGTTCGTCCAGGTCACCGTGGTCCCCTTCTGCACCACGAGCATCATAGGGTGAAAGGCGTAGCCCGAAATGGCAACCGAGTTGGCCTGAGACGTCCAGTTGCCGTAACCTATGCCGGCCATCATGGAGGCGCAGCCCTGCCGCATCCCCTGCCAGCCCGCCCCCATCATCCCCCCTCCGTATAGGGGACCCCTTTGCCAGGCGGTTCCCGTGCCCATCATTCCGCCGGCTCCAGCCTGCCAGTTGAACCAAGCGGGCGCGGATGGTTGAGCGTAGGCCACCGCGGCCAGCACGCCCACCACCAGCACGGCCGCCGCTATCGCGACGACGTGTCTCCCTTCCATGTTCATCATGCGTTCACTGCGTCAGCTTGTCGTGGGACGGCGTATAACTGTTGGCTGATACAGATCTCATGCGGTCGAAGGCATGGCGGCTGAAACGTTTCCACGGCCAGGGCCACGCCGGGGCCGGCCCGGGACCGCCACGTCTCTCCTGTCGGTGTACGGCAGAACTTCGTCGGCCGCCTCATCGAGCAGGCCCTGGAACTGGAGATGAGCCCGGGTTCACGATGCGTCAGGCCTAGGTCGGGCTTCTCAGATCGGTCCCATGCCGTACGTCCTCGCGCTCAAGCGGGCCTATCCTGACGAATATCCTCTTCTTTCCGAGGACCCTCGAGGCCCACCTATCCAGCCGGTAGGGGAGACCGTATTTCGAGCCGAACTTCGAACGCAGGGCAGGGTCGCGGTCGTCGGGGAGAAGGGCCGCCGTGCCTTTACGCCCCTCCCCGAGCGGCCTTCCCCTCGCCGTGCATGGAGCGACCATCACCATGGGGTTTCTCTTCATGCGCTTCACCTTTCCGGACGTTGCGACCGTCCAAATGCAGACCTCTCCCCCGTCCAGGACGAACCACACTGGCGTGGAGACCGGTCTCCCGTCCCTCCTGTAGGATGTGATGCTCACGTACTTGTGCCCGGCTAGAGCTTCGAACGCCAACCCACTTTCTCCAGCTGTAGGCCTGGCCGGACATTTATCCCTTGTCCGAGGCCCTCGTGAGGCTGGCAGGTAGGGGGCTCGTGCCCTTCAGCCGGGCTCACCCGCCAGGACCCTCTCCTTGAACCTCTTCGCGGCCGCCGCCCTACCATCCACTCGCCCAACCCTTTCCCCCTCCTCAAGGAAGAGGGCACGGTAATATCCGATGGAGAGGAGCCTCAGCGCGATGAGCAGCCTTTCGAAGTCCTCCCCCCTGGCCTTCACGATGCCATCCTTTGGGTTAAGGAGGGACGCCACCGCGTTCCTGAGGTCCTGTTTCGTCTTCATTTCCTTCTGTTGCAGCCTCGGGTCCGCCTCCCTGAGGATCTCCAGGATGGCCTCGCCCGCGCCGTCCACCAGGTCCCTGTCGTTCAGCGCCTCAGATTGGGCCCTGATGAGGGCCCAGTATTCACCCATCGTCCTGAGCACAGTATGGTAGCTTCCATGCTCCCAAAAGGACCCACGCACGCGGCTTCCCTCGGACCTCGGGGGCTGGCTCGGGCCGGCCCCGCCGGTGATTCAAGCCTTCAGGTCGGAGAGGAGCTTCTCGACGCCACTCCTGCAGTAACCATACGTGACGTACGCCAAAGTAGACCCCAGCAGCGCCGTAAGTATGGAGGCGACGGTCGGACCCAAGGAGAATGGGGACGAAGGCCTCATCCCCTCAAGGAGGACCTGGACTAGCAGGGGCAGGAATATGGCCGCCGCAGCGAGGGCGCCCATGACAAAGCCGATCAGGAACCCGGTGAAGGTGACGTACCCGCTTCTAGGACCCACAGTGAAGTCCGGATACCTCGCCCCCACGCCAAGCCCTATGAAGCTCTCCACTAGTATGACGAAGAAGGCGGCTAGGAGGGCGACCATCGCCACCTCCGTCGACACGGGCATCGTAGCCTGGACGAGGAGGAAGACGGCCGCCATGGTGGATAGCGAAACGACCCAGGCTGGAAGAAGCTTGCCGACCATCAGCTGGGTGGCCGATATGGGAAGCATGTAGATGTTCGAAATGGACCTCCCCTCTTGGCCTATGGAGATCATGGAGAACATCAGAGAGAGGAGGTAGGTCAGGAAGAAGATAAGGGAAAGGCCAGGAGATGCATCGCCGTAGTCGGCCCTGCCGGGCATGGTCACTAGCGGGATGAGGAAGGAGACGGTCATGAGGGCCGGGATGGCCAGGAACCTCGCCATGTCCTTACGCCTGAGAAGGGACCTGAACTCCTTGTACGCTATGGCCATTTCGACCGGGCCCACGCCAAACATGCTCTTCGATTGAGGCTCGTATTCGGACGACCTCGCGACCCTGACCGTCACGGGCACGGGAGACCAATACTTCGACCTCAGCCTGGACGCCAGCCCGAAGAGCGCATAGCTGAAGAGGAGGGAGAGGGAAAGGAAGGCGGAAGCCTCCAGCGGCCTGCCACCCAACGCGTACATGACAGAAGCCGAAGGCCATACCATGGGGACGAACCAGAGCAGCCCCACGCCGCTTGCGACCGCCCCAAGGGCGGAATACAGGACGTAGGGGTTGAAGGCCAGCTGCACCGCCACGAACATGACCACGAGGAGGACGAGTCTCGAGACCATCCCCAGCCTTCCTCCCCTCCTGTACACGGTGACGGACACGCGGTTGGTGGCCGCCCTCAGGGCCTCCACCACGAAGCCTCCCCACATCAGTGCCACGGCCGCCATCATGGCCAGGAGCGGGTAGGAAGCCAGCGCCCCGAAGGTGGCCGCCAGGGGGAGGGCGACCCCCAGGCCCAGGCATGGGAAGAGGGAGTACGCCGCGCCCACTGAGAGGGTCGACCCCAACACGTACTCCTCAGGGGAGAGCGGGAGCCAGTTGGCCGCCCCGCTAGACGAAATGGCCTGGCCCTGTCCCAGCTCGAAGAGGATCCCCGAAACGATGACGGCCGAAACGACGAAGAGGGGCAGCCCCACCATCAGCTGATGGGCCGCCGCCGCAAGCAGCACGCGGAGTTCTCCCGGCACCAGGGGCAGGCCGTATGAAAGTAGGAGGGAGGGCACGACGAAGGCAGCGGCATCCAAGGCCAGCATGGCTACGGGCTTCGAAAGGGGGCTCTGCCCGCCCTGCCTGCTGGCGCGGAAGTAGGACTTGAAGAGGACGGAGGACAGGCTCAGGATGGCATCTCTCCTCAAAGCCTCAGCGCCTCCACCACCTTCATGATGTCCCCGCTTCCGGTAAGCTTCAGGAACGCGTCCTCCAGGCTGGAGCCGGGCATGCCCGCCTTGGCCCTGAGCTCCTGCATCGTCCCCTCCGCCAGGACGGCGCCTTCGTGCATTATCGTGATGCGATGGCAGATCGCTTCTGCGATCTCGAGGACATGAGTGCTAAAAAGGACGGACGCCCCCTCCTTAGCCAGCCTGTGTAGGAGCTCCTTCACTATCCGGGCCGAACGTGGGTCCAGGCCGTTCAGCGGCTCGTCTAGGACTAGGACCTTGGGTCTGTGAAGCAGGGCGGCGGTGATGGCCACCTTCTGCTTCATTCCTTGCGAAAAGCCGCTCATCATTTCGTTGACGTGCTCCTCCATCTGAAGGGCTGCCAGGAGCTCCGTCGCCCTCTGCCTCCTCTCCGAGGCGCCTACTCCGTAGGCGGTGGCGACGAAGTCCAGGTATTCGGCGACCGTCAGGTATTCGTACAGTTGAGGGGCTTCGGGGACGTATCCCACCATCATCTTCGCCTCCACCGGCCTCTCCACCACGTCGATCCCTCTGACCGTTATGCTTCCGGAATCTGGCTTGATTATCCCCATGATCATCTTCATCGTCGTGCTCTTGCCTGAGCCGTTGGGCCCCAGGAGGCCCCTCACCTCCCCTTCTTGGACTGTCAGGCTCAGCCCCTTCACGGCCCTGACGCTACCGAAGGACTTGCTTACACCCGTCAGGGTCACCGCATGCATCGAACGTTCGCCCTTCGCTTTGACGAACGCTAGGAGACGTTTAAAGGATTGTGCCTCGCGACCTGCTGAGGCGGGCACCCTGAACGGAGCGAACCCGAGGGACGACCCGAGCTTCGTGGGCGACGGACGCTAAGGCGATCGTACTCCCATGAAACGAGGGGCTGCTGCAGCCTGGCCGGTTTCTGGGGCCTCCCGCCTCCTCAGCTCCTCCAAGTATCTGCCTATCGCGGGCAGGACGGCGCGCAGGTCGCCGCCGTCCACGCAGACGTCCGCCCTCTCCTTCACCTTCGGTTGAGCCCTGAAGGCGACCTTGAGCCCGGCCAGGTCGAAGAGCTCGATGTCGTTCATCCCGTCCACGACGGCCACGATCTGTTCTCTCCTGCTCACGAGGTCGCCCAAGGCGGTCGAAAGGACCTTGGCCTTCTCCGTATTCACCACGAGGTTGAACCCCGCCAACTTCCCGTCGTGAAAGATCAGCTTGTTGGAGAAGGCGTGGTCGAGCCCGAGCTCATCCCTTACTCTCTTCGCAAGCATGGAGAAGCCGCCCGAGACGGCCACGACCGTGAACCCCCAGGACTTGAGTTGTCGGACTGTTTCGACCGCTCCGCACATCAGCTTCAGGCCGTTGGAGACCCTGACGCATTCTTCGTACGGCACCCCCCTTATGATTTCGATCCTCCTCCTCAGGCCCTGTTCCCAGTCCACCTCTCCCCTTATCCCCCGGATGGTTATGTCGTGAACCTCTTCGTACCTTCCGACAGCCCTGGCTATTTCTGGCAGGAACTCCCCGTCCACGAGCACACCTTCCATGTCGAAGACAGCTAGCATCGGTCGACCTTCCGTTTGAAGGACCTACGTTATCATGCTCGAGTATAAATCCGTTCGGGCCCTGCGCTCCTCCGCGGCCCTGCTTATAAGGGTCCAACCGTCCGCCTGCATGATTTGGGTTGAGCCCCATGACCCGTGCCTCACCCAAATGGATATATCGACTATAATCGTAGCGCGTTTCCTGCGGGTCAAGCGTTTTAAATCTCCCTTCAATAACACCGTTTTGGAGTCCAAGTTGAAGCGGAGGGCATGGCGAGCTGGACAGACTTCCGTCGGCCTTGTGAGGGCCGCGGGCGACATCTTGGTCGCTGGAAGCATGCCCGCCTGGCTGGGAGGCGTCCTGTTGGGCATCCTGAACGTCCTCATGGTGGGGCTTCTGAACAAGGCGTTGGGGGTCTTCCCCGGCATGTCTCTGTGGGGCACCTGGGTCTACAATCTGTTGGGGGTGAAGGTTGTGCCGTCGTTCGGCGCCTTCGTCCCTCCCCAGCTGGACGTAACTACCGTCTTGGATGTGGGGATCGTCCTTGGGGTCTTGGCGGCGGCCCTTCTGGCCAGGGAGTTCAAGGTCAGAAGGGACAGCTACAGGGGCTACCTGCAGGGCTTCGCCGGCGGGGCCATGATGGGCATCGGGACGGTGATGGTGCCCCCATGCAACGTGGGCGGCTTCTTCTCCGCCATCAGCGCCCTCTCCCTAAGCGGCTTCGGCATGATGATAGGCCTGATACCCGGCGCGTACCTCGGAGGCAGGCTGCTGATGTGGCAGGCAGAGAGAAGGGTTGCTAGGCTTGTGGCCTCGCTTGGGTCCTCGCCTCCCTCGGCCGAGCCCGTCGAGGCAAGCCCCCAGGGCGGTGGGGGCCGTTGGAGGTTGGCCATCGTCATCCTGGTGGCCTCCGCCCTAGCCGGCTCATACGTCTACTACGGGATGTATCAGCTCGCCGGGTTCGTGATCTTCGGCATGCTCTTCGGCATGGTCATACAGAGGGCCAGGCTCTGCTTCGCTGCTGCCTTCAGAGATATCTTCACGGTGGGCGGCACGAAGCTCATGAAGAGCGCCGTCTACGGCATCACGATAGGTGCGCTGGGGATAGGCCTCATCAAGATGATGGGGTGGAGGTCCTGGGACGTCTACGTCTTCCCCTTCGGCCTGCACAACGTCGTGGGCGGGTTCATCTTCGGCGTCGGCATGGTCCTGGCGGGGGGCTGCGGCGTAGGGATACTATGGCGCTCCGCAGAAGGGAGCGTGAGGATGTGGTTCGCCGTCCTCGGGGGGATGCTCTCGGCCGCGGCCTGGCCGCTCATCTACGGCAACCCTGTGGGGAAGGGCTGGCTCTATGGCCCCAAGGTCTTCATCCCCGACCTCCTGGGATGGCCTGGCGCCATGGCGTTCACCCTCGGGGCCATCTGGCTATGGTACGGCATCCTGCTGATGGTGGACAGGAGGGCAAGGAAGTAGATGTCCATCTACAGGCTCGAAGGGGACGCCTACAGGCTGGATACGAGGGGGTGGATGTGCCCCTATCCGAAGTACATGGTGAGCAAGCTCCTCTCTCAGCTGAAGGGCGTCAAGTCGGTGGAGGTGTTGGTGGACTGTCCCAGCGCCGTAGACGACGTCCCCGCCGTGGCCCTGAAGGACGGCTTCAAGACGGTCTCCGTCGACCTGCTCAGGGACGGAGAATGGAGGATACTTCTGAAGAAGGAATGAGCCGGCCTTCCCCCTCTTTGGGGCCGGACCCCGACGAGCTGTTCGGAGCTCTGGGACCTCCTTCGCTCATCTTATGGAAAGCTTCTTGAGCAGGTAGGCCCCGTTCTCGAGCATCCCGTGGTCGTTGTTCAGGAAGATGGCCTTCGTCTTAGCACGTAACCCCTTCAGCCTTCGAAGAAGGTCATCGAGCTCCCCCTCGGTGTAGACGTAGTCGTACCAGGCCTCCCTGCCATGCAGCCTCAGGTAAGCCACATCGTTTACGGAGAGGACGTCCCTGGGCAGGTCCGGACAATCTATGGAACAGAACGCGGCACCAACGCCTTCGACCGCCTCCACCGCCTTCCACCATGAAGGATGGCGAAACTCGAAGACGGCCCTGTTCCCCAAACCGGTCGCCTCCAAGAACGACCCGATCTCCTTCACACGCTCCCGCTCGAAGCAATATGTAGGAGGCATCTGGAAGAGGTAGAACCTGATGCGATCGTCGATGGCCCTCAAAGGCGCCTGGAACTTCATCCAAAGGTCCGTCGCCCTCCCTCTGAGCCTTGAGTAGTGAGTTATGGACCTGTGGACCTTCATGCTGAACGTGAAGTATGGCGGCGCCTTCGACCAAGTCCTCACCCAGCTGGGCTGGGGGAAGCGGTAGAAGCTCCCGTTGACCTCTACGGCGTTGAAGCCCCGAGACAGGTACCAGGCGAAGGGCGTGGGCTTGGATTCGTTCCAGGGGTAACTGTAGCCGGACGTCCCTACGCATAGTAGGCTTTGGGCCTCCTTCATCCTCCACCCCTTCCTCTGTAGCGTCCGACCATGAGGACGTGGCGGCCGCAGTCCGGACACCTGTCGTCCTTCGTCATGTTATACTCGACGATCCTGCAGTTCGACCTCAGGATGAGGGTTCTCCCGCATCCTGGGCAGAAGGTGTTCTCGTACCTGTGCCCCGGCACGTTTCCCACGTACACGTACAGCGCCCCTTCCCTTACGGCCTTCAGGCGGGCCGCTTCCAATCTCTTCACTTCCGTAGGGGGCCTGTCGAACCTGTAAGCCGGATGATACCGGTTGAAGTGGAGAGGGGTCTCCGCTCCAGCATGTTTCATGTGCTGGTCCACGAGCCAGCCTACCGAACCTTCGTCGTCGTTCACCCCCGTCACCATGAGGTTCACGACCTCCACGTGTATACCCAGCCTCTTGGCTTCTTCGACGGTCCTCCATACCCGTCCGGCGTCCCCTCCACCACAGTATCTTTCGTACACCTCATCGCTGCCCTTCACGTCCACTTTGAGCCCGTCCATCCCGGCTTCGCGCAGCAGGCGGAGGGCCTCCCGAGTCATGTATCCGTTCGATACGTAGCAGCAGTACAGCCCCATGCCCTTGGCCATCCCGAAGAGGGGGAGGACCCAATCGGTGAGCAACGTCGGCTCCTGGAAGCTGGCGCAGAGGCCTTCGTTTCCCAGCTTAGTGGCCAGCCTCAGCACGGTCTCTTGGCTGATGCAAGTCCCCCTTACCGGCTCCGGCTTCACCTTAGAGAGGTCGTGGTTCTGGCACCAGGCGCAATCGAGGTTGCAGGACCAGGTGGAGAAGGTCAAGGCGCGGGAGCCAGGCCAGTAGTGGAAGAAGGGCTTCATCTCTATGGGCCTGCTCTCCAAGGCGCTGAGGTCTCCGTAGACAAGGGTGTAGAGTACGCCGTCCACGTTCATGCGGGTACGGCAGACGCCCACTCCGCCTGGAGAGATCGTGCACCTCCTGTTGCAGAGGCTGCACCTGACCCTTCCTCCTCCTTCAGGCTCGAAAAGAGGGGAAGGCCTTACGGTGGGGTATTCCATGAAGCCCTGCCATTGGGGCATCGTCTGGATGATGGGACGACGGATGTATTAAGCTCGCCGGCCGTCGCTCCTCATACCTTGGGCACGCCCCAGGGGATGAGCTCCGCGTTGCCGATGTGGACGTTCTTGAGGTGTGCCTTCGCTGCGCGGTAGCAAGACATGACCTGCTCCACGGGCGTGATGGGGAGGTCCATCATCTCGAAGTCAGGATGGAAGACGAGGAGGCTGTAGGGGATCTCGTCATCGAAGGACGAGATAAATCGGGCCAGGTCCTCCACCTCCTTGGAGTCGACGTAGTATGGCACGAGGAGGGTCGACGCGGTGAGGAGGGGTGGCACCTTCCTTCGTTGATAGAATCCATCGTAGACCATTTCGAAGTTCTCCAGGGCGCGACGGTTGCTCCTTCCCGTAAGCGCCCTATGCAGCCCGTCGTGGAAGGCCTTCAGGTCGAACTTCACGTTCCCTCCGCTTTCGAGCACATCCTCCAGCGCCCTCCGGACCAAGAGAGGGTTCCCGTCCCCGTTCCACTCGTAGCAGACCCTCACCACCCTCCCCTTCGGCTTCGCTTCCAGCATCCTCTTCGTGGCGTTGACCGCGAACGGGAGCTGCGGTTCGGGGGAGCCACCGAACCAGCACCAGCAGGTCACCCTATCGTCCTCCAAGGTCAGGCGCACCAGCTCCTCGGCCCTCGTCCTCCTACCTTCCCGTAGATGCTTGTGAGCCCAGTTCTGGCAGTAGAGGCAGTCGAAGCAGCATCCGTAGAGGAAGATGGCCAGGTTGCGATATCCCAGCTCCGGTCCATCGGAGACGGCGTACGCTGGATATCCAGCACCGGTCCCCGCGGGGCAAGCCCAGGCGCTGCAACAGTTGGTGACGTGCGGGTCAAGGTAATGGTGTAGCAGCCCCTCTTCAGCGTCCACCAAGGGCCTGTACCTTCCTCCCTCCCAGCGTCTCAGGCCGCAGTAGCCCACCCCTCCCCTGCCTATGCTGCACTCGGCGGAACACAGCTCGCACCTGACGCCTCTCACGTCCTTCGGCGGGGAAGGCGGAAGCCCAAACCGCCTCCTTTCCGAGGCGCGTGCGGAGGAGGCCACCGGAAGCGCCAGCTCCGTCCTCTCCCTGAGGCAGTCCACGCATGCCTGTAGGGCTTCTGAAACAAGCTTCGTTCGGTCACCGCAGATGGTGCAGGTCCTACCTCGCCCCGAGGTCGAGCGAAGCATGGGAGGCGGTCCTCTACTCGTCAAGGCGGTGCTGGATCAAGACGCATCTCCCACCGTTTAAGCCTGTCCTTCGGGGAGGTTCTAACTGCGACTGGTTTCGGCTTCATGAAATACCTGACCACGTAGCCATCGTCCGCCTTGAACCCTATCGCAGGCGGCCCTCGCTCCTTCGCCCGAGGAGACGTTGAGCAGCCTGTCCGGCCAGCAGGGCCGCCGGATACAGGACGTCCTCCTCCACCTTGGCGTGGTGCATGAGCGAACGCAGCCTCTCCACCACGTCCCTTCGGCCCTGTAGGTCCGCCTCCTCCTCCGCCCTCTTCACCCTCCTTACGATCTCTTCGTGCTCCTTCAGCATGACACGGTGCCCTTCCTTCATCCCCCTGTAACATTCCACCAGCTCGTCCAGGCCCTCCGCCTTCTCCTCGAATAGGTCGTGGATAACCCCAAGGAGCGGCATCGCAAGCTTCTCCTCCTTCTCGAAGTGAGGCTCCAGGGCCTCGAGGACGTCCCTGACTCGTTCTCCCAATTTCCCTGGCTCGAGGGAATACCTCCTGAGCGAGCCCATCAGCTCCTCGTGTTCCTCTTCAAGCGCCTTCGGGACCCTCATGGGTGCCACGGGTATCTTACCTGATGCGGGATAAGATAAACGTGCCCCCTGACGCCGTCGATCTGGCTTTCGCCGATGGGCTGAAATAACCGAAACGTCCCCTGACCCTTCATGGAGCTTGTGGAGCTGCTAATGGTCGAGCACGCAGCGCTGAGGCTGCAGATGAGGGGGTTGGTGGAGAGGCCGGACGTGCGCCAATTCCTTTCTCTGAGCTCCTTCCTGCTGGAGCACCACGCCAAGCTTGAGGACCTGGCCTTCTTCCCCAAGATGGCCGCCGTCCTGGACGGGAAGGAGTTCAGGCCTCTGAAGGGCCTCAGCTCTGACCACCGCCTCATCCTGACCTTGGTGGAGAACATGAAGAAGTGGACGCAGGAAGGGAGGCAGGACTTCTTCGAGAAGAGGATGAAGACGTTCGTGGACGTCGTGCTGAAGCACAACTTGGACGAAGAAAGGCTGGCCTTCCCCCTCTGGTCGAGGGTGGGCGAAGATGAGAGACGTGATGCCACGCTTCAGGCCAGAAGGATGATAGAGGCTTTTCCTGAGGACGCGTACTTCTCCATCACCGGCCTCACCAGGGAGTTCATCGCCATGGCCCTGCCGGGCTGAGGGGAAGCTCTTCCCCCCTGAGCCCAGCCGAACGCGACCCTCCTCCGACCCTTCGAGGGCCCGGTGGCGAAAGGCTAGTCGAGGTTCATGAACGGGTCAACGCGGTTTGACGTGGCACCATTAGATATGAGGGGAAGGAGACACGTAGTCGTTGGAAGCGTGGTTCAGATGAGCAGGGCAGATGAGATCACCAGCGAGGTCCGCAGGCTAGTGATGACGTGCAAGCAGCTGGAGGCTCAGCTGCAGCAGTCCATCCCCAAGAAGCAGCACGAAGAAGAGATGGCGAAGATGCAGGCCCAGGTGGACGACCTCTCGGCCAAGCTGGCCGCGACCTCGGAGGAGCTACAGAGGACCGTATCCCTTGGGGAGAGGCTGAACGCCCTCGAGTCTCAGGTTTCTGCGCAGATGGGCTCCATCACCTTCCTCGGCGAGGCGATAAAGGCCCTTTCGGAAAAGCTCTCGGAGAGCACCGTCCCTCAACAGCTATACTCTCAGGCGATGGCCAGGATCCAGGACCTGGAGGCGCAGCTCTCTTCCATGGTGACGAAGGCGCAGTACGACGACCTAAGGATGGAACTGGCGAACTCGGTCCCCAGGTCGAAGTACGAGGAGCTGGAGAGGGCGATGCAACAGATGGTCCCGAGGGAAGAGCACGAGGCCGCCATGGCCAGGATCGCTGAGCTCGAATCTTCTCTGGCGAACTCCGTCCCCAGGTCCACGTTCGAGGAGCTCAGGGAAAGGATCGCATCCATAATGAAGGAGGTTCCCTCCGCCGTCGAAGGACAGGCAAGCCCGCCCAGGGAAGGCCCCCAGTAGCTCGCAAGGTGTAACCCCATGTGGTGGCCGCCGGACGCCCCCCGACGGTCCATCATCTTGGGCGGCAGCATCGCGACGCGGGGATGACGCAGGGGGGTGCAAAGGATAAATATCCCGTCCGCTCCAGTGGTGGAGCCGCGACGGGAGGTGGTCCGTCCTTGTACAGCCTGGTCGGTCAGGCGCGGCCGCCCGAAGGCTCATCCGATTCATCCGAAGTCTGCCTGCTGGACGTCAGGGTGAACGGCGTGCTCCCATCCAGGATGAGGCATGTCATCAAGAGGTACCTGAGGAAGGCCGGCTTCAGGAGGGTGCAGGTCAGGCACCTGCCGAGCGACGACGTGGCAACGATGAGGCTGGTCGCCTCTGCTGCGGCCTCGGACTACTCTCCTGAGCAAATGGAGAAGCTCAGGTTCCTGGAGGAATCCCTGATCGATGTCCTCACAAGTAGGAAGCTCGCCTTCCGTCCACCTCCAGATGAGACGTGCTCCGAGCGCCTGAGGGAGAAGTTGGCCGAAGTCGAACCCAGCCTGAAGAAGGTTTACTACGCCAGGGCATAGCCGAAGTCCTCCCATGGGCTCTCAGTCAGGACGAAGTCGCCCTCAGGCGCGCCCCTGTGCCGGAAGGACCTCCCCTCGGGGAAGCCCCGAGCCTATCGAGCGGGAAGAAGAGCCCAACTAGGGTCCCGAGGCCGTACGTTCGCACAAGGTTGACCAAGAAGGCCAGGAAGCCCAGGGCCAAGACCACGCCGAAGGCCGCCGCCCCGGACATGTAAGGCAGGTACGCATCCACTCCAGGGTAGAGCATCCTCCTCAGCATCCCCGGGGTCCATGCCAGCCCCATCGAGAAAGCCATCCCCACGCCCCCCACCGTCCAGAGCCAGAAGTGAAGGTTGCTCAGCCTTTCGCTGGCCAACGCCTTCCCGGTCAGCATGGGGAGCAGGGCGTACGCTACGGCGAAGATGATGTTCCCCAGCCCCACCAAGAGCATCTCGTGCACGTGGAACCCGGGCACCCACTGCGTGTTGTGCATTATTACGTTCAGCCCGTAGTTGGCCTGAAGGAGGCCCGAGAAGCCGCCCAGCATGAACCCGAAGATCCCTCCAAGCATGAACTTCAGGGGCATGCTCATCTTGAGCGGCCTGGCGAGCCAAAGCGTCATCAGGGCGGTGAAGAAGGAAAGGCCCATGGTGAAGAACTCCCCCCAAGTCACGAACTGGCCTGAGAAGAGCCTGAGGGCAGAAGGTTGGGGCATGTCCGATAGGAGGTGGTGCGACCAGACGCCCATGGAGACGATCAGGTCGGCCAGTATCACATACCTCACCACGTTCTCCGCATAGAGCTTCCTCCCCGCCAGCAGCGGAGCAAGTAGATATAGGGTACCCGCCACCCAAATCAACACGTCCCCGTCGGCTATCATGTCCAGCCCCCACCAGAATACGTTCTTGTACACGAGAGGGTCGACGGCCGATGGGTTAAGGCTCACGCCGGCGATGAGCGGCGGAAGGCTGAAGACGAGCATGAGGACCCCAGCCCCAGCCAAGACCACCGCGTTTATGACCGCGTCCACCCCTCCCCTCATGACGGCTACGGCGAAGACCGGGAGCTTGGGCTGGCCTCCATTTTCTTCATCTTTCATGCTGCGGCTGATTGGGGCGTGGCCGCTGGGGACCGCCCTGCACATCAGGCCGCTCAGGCCCTTCGCCATCAGGTCGAGGTTCAAGGAGGCGGCCAGCAGCTTCCCTATCGCCCTGCGGTTGGTCAGGCCGTCCGACGGGTTCCTCTTGAGGACCGTCGCGAAGATGTTGAAGATGAACGCGAGCACGCCCACTTCCACTAGCGCAAGGCCGACGGCGAAGGCGGTCACGCCCAAGGGGGAGAACCTCTCCACGGGAAGAGGCCAGTAGAGGGTGTACAGGGCACCGAACCTCAGGAAGAAGCCTGCGGACCAGGCCAGCAGGACCCCCGCAACTATGATCCACATGGTGAGGTTGGCCAGCCTGAGGCTGTAAAGGGGCCTGTTGAGGACCTTAGGGAAGAGGTAGAAGAAGGCGCCGAAGACGGCAAGGTACGCGAACCCGTATATCCCCACGATGGGATGGGCGGTGAGCATCGCGTAGTAGTGCTCCGGCTCCATTATCTGCACGTTCATGAGTTCGGTCCTCATGAGCATCCCCTCAATCCCGGCCACAGCCAGGAAAAGAACGGCCACTATCAAGTAGCGCAGGGTCAGCTTCTCGGGGGTCATGGGGGACTGAGCCAAGTCACCTCACCACTATCGCTCCCTGCACCACCATAAGGTAGTTGTTCGGGCCCGAGTATTCCGTTGACCTGATGGTGTAAGAGCCGGGCTGGTCGAAGACCCAGACGATCGAATTATTGTACCCCGGTAGCACCTGCATCTGGAAGACCATGCTTCCGTCCTCCCGGAAGACCCCGAACCCGTACGTAACGTCTTCGGAGGTGACCGTGAACTTCACGGGCTCACCCACGTCGACGTACATCTTCTCGCTGGGTAGGTGAAAGGTATAGTCCTTCACGGTTATGAAGAACTCCTGGGCGGGAGCGGGCTCGGACCAAAGCCTCCAGGACTGCCAGGGGACGAGGGGTGAGAGCGTGACGGCGTTGACGACCACGGCCACAGCGACCAAGACAAGCAGCCACCTCATCTCCTCCTTCTCCAGCCCGCCTCACCCCCCCTTCTTGGTGAGCTTCCTGACGTAGATCAGCATGAACCCGGCGACACCCAGGGAGTAGGCGATGTAGACTATGTCGATGACCTGTTGCACCAACATGTCCTAAGTTCGTCAGGCGTTCCGATGGTTTAAGCGTTGGCCCGAGCCTGCTCGGGGCCCGGCCGTTCCAGGACCTGCCTTACCCTCGTACCACTTCAGCAGGTTCCTTTCCGCCCTGCGCAGGAGCTCGGACAGGGCCGATGAAGAAAGGCCGCAGGAGGCGGCCAGCTCCCTCTGCCTTATCCTCCTGGGGTAGTCGTAGTATCCCTTCTCGATCGCCTCGCTCAGGACCCTAAGCTGCCTCGGCGTGAGCGGAGCCTCCCCCACCGCCCCGCTCAGCCTGAGCACCTTCACCCTCGCCCCGGAACCGGACAGCTCTTCTACCAGCCTCCCCAGCGCCTCCCTTCCGCTCACCATGATCGTCAGCCTGGAGGTGCCGTCCGGAGCGAGCCTGTGTTGCCTTACGGCGCATGTCTGTCCCTTCAAGGCCGACCAGACCGGACACCACTTGGTCTTGACGAGGCCCACGAGGCCAGACCTGAGCATGGCAAGGTCCGTCCTCACCACCTGGGGATGTCTCCTGATCTCTTGGGCCAAGGATGGGACGTCCTGTGGCTCGGCGGTCACCTCCACCCAGTTCTGCACCGACCTGCCGCCCTCCGACGCCCTACATTCGAGCACAGTCATGGACGCCCTCCTCCCTTCCATCACCTCGGATGCCCAGCACTTCAGCCCCTCCACTTCGACGACGGCTTCGAACACGGACCCAGTTGGCGAGTCGCCTTTGATAACCTTTGTTTCCACCTGCTCATGGTTCGCGAGAGGCTTTGGCCCCGGTCAAGCCCTTCCTCAGGCCCCTCATCCGGAGGCTGTCATCTCAACTGTGGGGAAAGGGGCGGAGGTCGAACGCTTATATACTTCAGCTCAGTAAACCCTCAACAATGAAGCGCAGTGCGTTTCTTGCCGTTCCGTTGATGGTCGCCATACTGCTTCTCCCGTCCGTACCACTTCAGAGGGTCGTCGCACATCCGGACTACGAGTTCTCCTTCCCGAACTTTCATTTCACCATATCCCCCAACGGCAACGTCTACCAGCTCGAATCTCCGATGGGCTACGAACACATAGCCGAGGGCTTCTGGGGGGAGGGCTATACCGTAGTGGTCTCCGGCGAAGGCGATATGGTGGCCTACGACGTGTACGGTGATAGCTCCGACGTCACGTACGTTGGGTCCCTGGTGATGCAGAACACTCCGAGTAAGGTGCTGGTGGGGACGGTGACCACCGCCATGGACCTGATACGGATAGACCAGTTCTTCGTCGCCTCGAAGACCTCCAGGTACATCGGGATGAAGATAGTCATACGCAACATAGCCGACTACCCGCTGAGCGGAGTTGTGTTCAAGAGGTGGGTGGACATGGACACGGATACGGGCGGCTCCCTAGGCTGGTCCGATTTCATGAATTACTTCAACTACATCAAGCCGCTCAACCTGGCCTACTCCTACACCAGCTACGCCCAGGGCCCGCCCCCTGGGAGGACGACTCACTACTTCGGGATGATGGGATGGCCCACTGTGACGACCTGGGACCTGGATGGATGGGACGACTACGACAGGAGGCTGACGGACGGCAACGTCCAGACTGGCCCCTACCTTGAAGACTTGGCTCCCATACTCCACTGGGACGTCGGCACGATGGCGCCCAACTCCATCAAGGTCTTCTACGTGGCCTACGGCATAGGGGATAACATGGGCGAAATGCTCGCCAACACCATATTGGGATGGCAGGCGGCGATGGCGATCCCGTACACCATCGTTCCGTTGCCGGGATAGACCTTTTTTTCATCATAAGGCCGGACCCATCGGCTGGCCATGCTGCCAGCCGATGGTCGCTCCAGCGCAAGCGGGGCGCAGATGGTGAGCCTGTGGTGTGAAACGGCCATCCCCTCCCCGTACGAAGAAGCTATTTAATGCTTAGCAGATAGGTGAGCCGTCGGAAGGCATGGCTACCGGTGGAGATCTGCCTTGAGCAAGGTCGACTACATAAACAGGATCTTTGAAAACCTCAACGTGGTGGACCAGCAGCAGCTGGAGGCTTTCTATCACGACCTCATCAGCGCCGGGGTCATAATCCCGAGCGGAGAAGGGCGCTCGAAGGGGGCGATAAGCATCGCCTGCAGCGAAATGGCGAAGATGAGCCACGGAAAGAGGGTCCTAGATAGAGGGGACATAGGCTTCCCCGCTACCGACATGGCCTTGGCCGCCCCCATCCTGAGGAAGAGGTATGGGCAGGTCTGCCTCCTGATAAATTCGGGGAGCGGGAAGTCCCTCATGCCCCTCCTAGACGCCCAGAAGCTTGGGGTGTACATAGAGAACACGGGGCAGGCCAGGGACTTCCGGATCGACCTGCTCACCTCAGACCCGGAATCCCCCCTGGGGAAGCTCTCCTCCAAGTACGGCAACTACGTGATCGTGAAGGGAAGGGAGGAGAATGGCTCCGTCGTCGAGCCCAGGGAGTTCAAGACCTATGGGATACTGGAGGACATGTTCTCCCTTGGGAGCGGCCTGCTCACCCACAGCGTGGCCGAGGCGATGTGGCAGGAGGCGCCTGCCTCGAAGGTCCTGACCATCTGCAGGGAGCTGGCCTCCGAGACCTCCAACATCGTCGACGACTTCGTGAGCTCAGACTTCTTCCGCCACCTGATAGACTCATTGGAGCAGAGGAAGACCTGCTTCTTCGCTGGCCTGGGGAGCAGCCAAGAGGTGGTGAGGATGGCGGCCGTGAGGGTGGGCCACGTGAAGAGGGCACTGGGAGACTCCGTCTACGTTTCCGGCGACTCCAACATCGCACCTCCGAGGGCGGGGGACGTCATGATAGTGGTATCAATGACGGGTGAGACGGAGATAGTGGCCGGATGGTGTCGCAACTTCAGGAAGATGGGGGGAGAGGTCGCGTCGATAGTCGGGTCACAGGGAAGCACAATCGAATCCCTGTCCGACGCATCCTACGTCCTCAAGGGGGACTGGAGGCCTGGGGCACCCAACAGCTTCTACATCAAGGCGGCCTTCGTCCTCAGCCCTCTTCCCATATACCTGGTGGAGCGCATAGAGGAGAAGGGGCTGAAGCTGCCGGAAAACATCCTGCGCTGGCACAGGTCCGTGATATCTTAGCTCAATCCAGAGGCGTCCTCAGGGGCAGGGCCAACCTCTCCGTGTCCGTCAGGCTCTCGTAGTATTCCTTCATCCAGGGAAGGATGTCCCTTCCCAGTAGGTGGAGGAACTTATGCTCATCCGGGCTAGCGCTGTGGATGTACACCCTGTTGAATCCCATCTTGAGGAACTCCCCCAGCCTCCTTATTATGTCGTCCGAGTCCGTCGTTATCAGCCAGGTCTTCTTTATGACCTCCAGTTCCTGAGGCCCCACCATGGCCTCCAGCTCCCTTGGGTCCGAGACCTCGTCCCTCACCTCCTTCGGTATCGCCGTGGGCGCCCAGTAGGAGGCCGACCTGAACGCCTTATCGTAGTCCACGTCGTAGGCGACCTTGAACTCCAGGCAAGTGCCGAGCTTCGAGGGGTCCCTCCCCGCCTTCAGGGCCGCGTCCTGCATCGCCTTCAGTATGGAGATGTGGTTCTCCAGGCCCCTCGGGTTAGTGAGTATCCCGTCCGCGAGCCTCCCCGCCAGAGCCGCCACCCTTTCGTTCGCCGTGGCTATGTACATGGGTATCTTCTTCTTGGGCTTCGTGTACAGCTTCGCGTTCACGAGCTTGTAGTACTGGCCTTGGTAGTTGACGAAGTCCCCCTTCCAGAGGAGCTGGATGATCTCCACGGCCTCCTCCAGCCTCTTCACCTTCTCATGATACTTCGGCCATTCGAACCCGAGGGGGGCCTCGTTCATCTTGTGCCCCGTCCCCACAGTGATGAATATCCTGCCCGGGAACATGTAATCCAGGGTGGCGAAGGCCTGAGCCACTATGGCGGGATGGTAGCGATGGGTGGGGGTGGTGACGGCCGTCCCGAGCTCCGCCACCTTTGTCTGAGAGGCGGCCACAGCCAGCCAGACCCAGGGGAAGCCGGCCTGACCCTGTGAATCCCTCCACGCCGTGAAATGGTCGCTTGTCACGATCATGTCGAAGCCCACAACCTCAGCCTCCCTGGCGTACTGGATGAGCAGCTGGGGGTCGTGCTGCTCCGAAGCTGCCCAGTACCCCACCCTTAGCCTAGGCACGGCTGTTGATGACCGTGTGGCGGTTAATTATGCTTTTGGCCGACCGCGGAGGCAACTAGAACGGAAGGGAACCCCTTCTTCCGGCGGTCAGGCCCTGCGGAGCCCCGATCCCCCCTTAAGCTCAGCAACTTTATTATCGCTCCTCCCTCTAGCCGGGGACGGTGCGCACGCTTGCCCTTTAGGAGCGAGGCAACCTGGTTGAGGTTCAGCCGGCGTGGTCGAGAAAGGGAGTTCCACAGGCTGTACGAATCCGCCCTCAAGGAGGTCGAAGGGACCTTCGGCCGCCACGTCCCCATGTACATAGGCGGCGAAGAAGTCTTGGCTGAGGAGGAGTTCCCCAAGACCTTCCCAGGGGACGGTAGGGTCGTCCTGGCCTACCTTCAGAAGGGAGGTAAGGCCCATGCAGACCTGGCCGTGGACGCGGCCCAGGCGGCGTTCGATGGTTGGAGTTCCACCGACTACAGGAAGAGGGCGCGCATCTTCTACAGGGCCGCCGACATGATGGCTGAGAGGAAGTTCCACCTTGCAGCCCTGATGACCATGGAGAACGGGAAGAACAGGATGGAGGCGGTGGGGGACGTGGACGAAGCGATAGACTACCTCAGGTTCTACGCCAGCGAGATGGAGAGGAACAGGGGCTTCGTCCACAGGATGAGGCACGTCTACCCTGGAGAGAAGGTCAAGAGCGTGATGAAACCCTACGGGGTCTGGGGCGTAGTATCCCCCTTCAACTTCCCCCTAGCCATCACGGTCGGCATGACTACGGGGGCCCTTGTGACAGGGAACACCGTTGTCCTCAAGCCAAGCAGCGACGCTCCCCTCATGGCCTTCGAATTCTACAAGGTGATGGCGGAGGCCGGCCTCCCGAAGGGAGTGCTCAACGTGATCACTGGCCCAGGCGGGACGGTGGGGGACGCCATCCTCAACAACCCTAAGGTCATGGGCATCGCCTTCACCGGCTCCTACGCCGTGGGCTCATCCGGCTACCTTCGGTTCAGCGCCAGAGGCCCGAAGCCCTTCATAGCGGAGATGGGGGGAAAGAACGCCGCCATAGTCACGGCGAAGGCGGACCTCGGCAAGGCCGTCGAGGGGGTCTTCCGTGGGGCGTTCGGGTTCGGCGGCCAGAAGTGCAGCGCCACGAGCAGGGCCATAGTCTTCGAGGAAGTGTACGACGAGTTCGTCCGAAGGCTTGTGGAGAGGACCGAGAAGGCCGTAGTGGGGGACCCGAGAAGGGAGGAGGTCTTCGTCGGCCCACTCATTAACGAAGCGGCAGTCGAGAAGTACGTGAAGGCCGTAGAGGAGGCCTCGAAGGACGGAAGGGTCCTTACAGGCGGGAAGGTCCTTGCGGACGGAGAACTGGCGCACGGGCACTACGTCTTGCCCACGGTCGTGGTGGGGCTCCCTAGGGGGCACCGGCTCACGGTGGAGGAGCTCTTCGTCCCCATCCTCTGCGTCATGAAGGCACGAGACCTGAAGGAGGCAGTGGAGCTCGCCAACGAAGTCGAGTACGGCCTCACCGGCGGCATATTCACCGAGGACGAGGAGGAGGCCAGGTACTACTTCGACCATGTGCAGGCCGGCGTCGTCTACTGGAACAGGACGGTCGGCGCGACGACGGGGGCAATGGTGGGGGTGCAGTCCTTCGTGGGATGGAAGCACAGCGGCTCGACGGGTAAGGGGGCGGGTGGCATATACTACCTTCCCCAGTTCCTCAGGGAGCAGTGCCAGTCGGAGTACCGCTAGACGTATTCGCCGCCGAGCAGGTCGCGGGCGACGATGTGCTTCATCACGTTCTGGGCCCCCTCCGCCCCTATCACGTAAGACGTCAGCCCCAGGAGCGCCCTCTGCACCGGATGTTTCCTTGTGTAGGATATCGCTCCGTGCCATTTCATAACTTCCTGGGCCACCTCGACGGAGACCTCCGGAGCCCAGGCCTTCGCCAGCGCCACCGGCACGTTCAAGTCCCTCCTGTCGTAATTGGAGTCCCCCGAGAAGTATATCCTGTCGAAGAGCCTCGCCGCCCTGTACACCATCATCTGCGCCGCCTCGTACCTTCCGAAAAGCTCCGCGAACCTGAAGCTCACCGCCTGATAGGAGGAGAGCCTCCTCCCCGCCACCCTCCTCTCCTTGATCCATTCTGCCCCCCTTTCTAGTAGCCACCTCGTGGCCCCGACGCAGGCGGCGGCCACGAGTATCCTGGCGCAGTTGAAACCCTCCATCAGGACGTAGAAGCCTTCGTTCTCCTCACCCACCAAGTGTTCACGCCCCAGCGCGAAGTTGTCGAGGACGAGCGTTCCCGTGCTCAGCCCATGCCGGCCTATCCCCTCAAGAAGGGACCAGGAGACCCCCTCTTTCACCCGCCCTCCCTCCTTTGGGAGGAACGCGAACGTAGAGAGGCCCCGCCGCCCCTCCCCTCCCGTCCTGGCCACGAGCAGCCATCCACCGCCGAAGGGAAGCCCGAAGACTTCGTTTACGCCGCTTATGTACGTCTTCTCCCCGGATACGGAGTAGCCTCCTCCTTGGCGCACCGCCTTCGTCTTGAGGCCCTGCACATCGGACCCACCCTGGGGCTCCGTCGACGCGATCCCGAAGAAGGCGTCCCCCCTTGAAACCTGGCCGATGACCTCCTTGGCCACTCCTTCCTCCCCGTGCCTTTCGAGGATGAACGGCCAGCCGACGTTCAGCAGGGTGTAGACCGCCGTCGCCACGGAAGGGTCCGCATAAGCCAGCTCCTCCACGGCGATGGTGGCCATGGTGTGGGTCCCTCCCTGCCCTCCGAACCCCGGGCTGCAGGTCAGGGCGAGCAGGCCCTGCCCTCCCAACCTCCGTATGAGCTGGAGCATCGGCCTGTGGCTCGCCGCCGCCTCCTCGTCCATCTTCTCCCAGTTCGGCGCCACGTGCTTCTCTGCGAAGGACCTCACCGACTCCCTGAACATCCGCTCCTCCTCCGTCAGCTCGAGGAGCGGGTTCTTCGGATAAGCGAATGGAAGCTCCACACCATAAGGTGCGAGCAGGCTCGTTATATACGGTGCGAAGGACCTACGTCACCCTGAAGAGGTCGAAGAGCCTCCCCATATCCGTTGTGGGCCTCCCGTCGGGCGTTGAGATCCGAAGCGAAGCCGGAGGGATGCGGACGTATCCCGGTATCCTCGTCTCCTCCAACCTCTCTTCAAACGAAGGCACGTAGGGGTTCTGGTAGTACACCCCTATCGGGATGCGGTCCCCCCATTCCGTCGCCTTGGCCATGGCCTGGGAGAGCTTGCTCAGCTCCTCGTCCCTGCCCGCGGACCTGACCACCGGGTCGTACCCCGTCTCCTCCAGCCTGTAGATCCTCGGCACGGCCCTGTGAGTCTCCTCGTCGAGCCTATCCTCCCCTCCGTACCATTCCTTGGTGTTTACGTCGTTATACGTGGGGCAGGGCTGCAGCACATCTATGAGGGCGGAGCCCTTGTGCTGTATCCCCTTCTTTATGAGTTCCTTTAGGTGTCTGATGTCGAAGGCATACCCCCTCGCCACGAACGTGTACCCTGCCGTCAGGGCCAGCATGATGGGGTTGATGTCCTGCTGTATGTTCGGCTTGGCAAGGCCCTTGGTCTTCATGCCCATCGCCATCGTGGGGGAGGCCTGCCCCTTTGTCAGCCCGTAGACGAAGTTGTCGAAGACTATGAAGGTCAGGTCTATGTTCCTCCTGCCCGCGTGCAGGGTGTGGTTGCCACCTATACCCATGGCGTCCCCATCCCCGCTCACAGCCACAACTTCCAGCCCTGGGTTGGCCAGCTTCATCCCCTCCGCGAAGGCGATGGCTCGGCCGTGCAGGGTGTGGATGCCGTACGCGTTGATGTAATGAGGCGTCTTCGCTGAGCATCCTATCCCGGACACTACCACCGCCCTGTGGGGCTCCACCTGCAGCTCGCTCAGCGCCATCTGCAGGGCGCTCAGTATCCCGAAGTCCCCGCAGCCCGGGCACCAGTTGTTGTGCACTTCCGTCCTGTAGTCCGACAGCTTAGGCGCCAGCTTTCAACACCTCCCTCTTCACGGAAGGGTCCCTGTAGACCCTCTCGAGTGCCTCGAGGAGCTCGTCACAGAGCACCGGCCGCCCCGTGTACTTGACTATCTTCTGGGGGATGGCGATCCCCGTCTCCTGAGATATGAGCCTGGCCAGCTGCCCGGAATAGTTCGCTTCGACGCAGACCGTCCTCCTCGCTCCACCTAAGACCTTCTTGACCTCCTCCGACGGGAACGGGCACATCATCTTGACCTGGAGGAAGGCGGCCCTTATCCCTCTGGCCTTCAGGAGCTCCAGGTCGTCCAGGACGGCCCCCTTGACGGAGCCCCAGCCCACTATGAGCAGGTCCGGGTCCTCCTCCCCGTAGCAAGCCATTTTCTCCTCCTGCGGGACCTCCCTTGAGATGAGCTCCAGCTTCTTCATCCTCTTGTCCATCATCTTCAGCCTGAGCTCCGGGTCCTCCGTTATGTGTCCCATTTCGTCGTGCTCGTCCCCGGTGTTCCAGAAGACCCCTCCCCTCTGGCCCAGGACGGCCCTCGGGGAGATGCCGTCCTCCGTAAACGCGAACCTGCTGTACTGGCGGCCTTCCGCGAGCTCCGCCTCGGCGAGCAGCTTTCCCCTCTCCACCTTCACCCTTGAAAGGTCGAAGGCGCTCACCGTCGTGGTGCTGTTCGCCACGGCCTTGTCCACCAGGTGCACCACTGGGACCTGATACTTCTCAGCATAGTTGAAAGCCCTCCCCGCATCGTAGAAGGCTTCCTCGATGTCACCCGAGGATATCACCACCCTCGGGAACTCACCATGTCCAGCCGAGAGGGCGAAGAGGAGGTCCCCCTGCTCCGTGCGTGTCGGAAGGCCCGTGCTCGGTCCCCCCCTCTGGTAAAGGGTTATCACCAACGGGACTTCGTTCATCCCAGACCAACCGATCCCCTCCATCATCAAAGAGAAGCCCGGGCCGGAGGTGGCCGTGGAGGCCCTGACCCCTGCCAGGGCCGCCCCCGCCGCCATCGTGACGGCGGCTATCTCGTCCTCCACCTGCAGGACCAAGTAGTAGTCCCCGGGTCCGCCTCCCCCCAAACCGAAGGCCTCGTGGTCTTCAAGGAAGAAGCTCTCGTCCGAAGCGGGGGTGATCGGGTAGTAGCTCTGGAAGCGCCCCCCTCCCGCCATCTTTCCTAAGGCAACGGCCTGAGCCCCGGTGAGGAGCAACCTGGGCTCCTTCGCCTCCACGCTTGAAAGGTGGAACTCCATCTTGCCCCTATGCTTGGCGGAGTAGTCGTAGGCCATCCTGGCGGCCACGACGTTCTGCTCCGCCACCTTCGGCTTGGCCTTGAAGACGCTGCCTATCGCCCTCTGCAGCGGCTCGAACCCGTAGTCCAGGAGCGAAAGGGAGGCGGCTACGGCCATCACGTTGACGAACCTAGAGAGCTTAGCCGCTTCCTCACCGATGGCCTTCCCCACCTCATCCAACAATGCTCCGTACGGCAGAGGGGCCAGGACCACTCCCTTCGCCTCGGCATGTTTCAGGACTTCAGAGGCCTCTGGGTCGGAGCTCCCCCCCAGCCTGGCGGAGATGTCTCTCCTCACGCTCCTCTCGAGCGTCGGGAGCTGGGATGCCCTCTGACCCTGAGAGCTGGGGTCGTAGACGACCGCCCCACCGGGGACGACCGACCAAGCGTGCCTGAAGATCGTCTCGGGTTCGAAGGTGGCCAGGACATGGACCTTCGATATCCTGGACCTGACCTTTTCGTCAGCCGCCATCACAGTGAAGTAGCTGTGCTCCCCCTTTATGTTCGAGTAGTATTCCCTTTCGCCGTAGGTGTGAAGGCCTCCGAAGGCGCAAGCCCTAGCGTAGATCGTGGCCGCCGAGTCGACCCCACTCCCCTGTGGGCCACCCACCACCCATGACAGATGCCTGTGTTCCAAGGTTCCTGCATATGCTATAGGTTGGAATATTTATATCTACTGGCTGTAGTTTCCTGTAATTACTATACGAATAGCGTCGTGGGCCGGACGAGACCTCTCAGGCGCCCTCGCTCCCGACTCGCTCGAGGAGCGTCTACATCCTTTTAACGGGCCCCGTCCCTGCATCACCCGGTGGGCACGATGGGTGAATCCATCTCGGAGCTCCTCAAGAAGCCCGCCTCCGATTTCGTCGAGAAGGAGGCGCTGATGATGGACTCGGGCACCGTCGTCCGGGAGGCCGCCTCGGCGATGAAGGCCACCGGGGCGGAAAGCGTCATCGTGACCTCCGACGGAAGGCCGGTGGGGATGGTCACGGAAAGGGACCTCTGTTACAGGGTCCTGGCCATGGGGCTGGACCCCAGCAAGGTCAGGCTTGAGGAAGTGATGACCAAGCCTCTCATCACGATGGCAAAGGACCGCACCCTGGGGGAAGCGCTTAGGCTTATGGCCGAGAGGGGGACTCGAAGGGTCGTGCTAGTGGAGCCTGACGGCAGCGTCCACGGCATAGTGACCCGCTGGGGGTTCACCGGAGAAAGGGTGCACACCGCCCTCCCCCTCCCCGTCTCCCATTCCGGCGGGGGCCTCGTCTGCCCTTTCTGCGCCTCCTCGGTGGAGAGCCCGGAGGCCCTTTCGAAGCACATCGATACGGTGCACATAGGGGCGGAGCTCTCCGGAGGAAGGCCCAGGTTCTGGGTGAAGAAGGAGAGAGTGCAGGGCGTGGGATGACCTTTGGAGCGGGCTAGGGCGTTGCGCCTCCTCTCCGTATCCCTCTGCCTCGCGCTGGCGGTGGGGTACCTGGGCGTGGACGCCTACATGCTCTCCTTGGACCCTCGTATCACCTTCTTGGTAGCGGAGAACCTGCTCTGGTTGACCCTTTACTTGGCCTTGGCGTACGCCTCCTTGAAGGGGTCTCGCTACAGGGCCCTCCTGCCGTTCGTGGCTGGGGTGAACGCGGGGAGGGTCTCCAGGTCCATCGTGGACCCGTACGGAGCCTTGGGCGGCCTCCTGGCCGTTCATGCTTCCCTCTTCTTCCTCCTCGTCCTCACCGCCCTCATCGGGCTGGCGGAGCCCTTGGCTGAAGGGACGGGGCCCGGGCGTTAGCCCGAAAAAGGTTTATACGTTTTGAGCACCACATTTCGTGACATGCGAGAAAAAGGCGAGCTGATCGAAGGGATGTACACGAGGGTGGACCACCTGGCCCTGACAAGGTTCGTCGTGCAGGTGCTCCAGAAGCTGGGCGTCCCTCAGGAGGACGCCTCCATCACGGCGGAGAACCTGGTGAAGGCTGACCTGAGGGGCATAGAGTCCCACGGCGTAGCCAGGCTCAAGAGGTACACGGACGGGCTGAAGAACGGCGTGGTGAAGGCCAGGCCCACCGTCAGGGTGGTGAGGGAGACCCCGGTCACGGCCGTGCTGGACGGCGACTACGGTCTTGGCCAGGTCGTGTCCTACAAGGCGATGAGCCTGGCCATAGATAAGGCCAAGAAGAACTACGTGGGCCTGGTGGGGGTGCGCAACAGCAACCACTTCGGCATCGCGGGGTTCTACGGCCTGATGGCCCTCAAGAACGACCTCATCGGCCTTGTCATGACGAACACGAGGCCTCTGGTTGCCCACACCTTCTCGAAGCAGAAGCTCATCGGGACGAACCCCATCTGCGTGGCCGTCCCCACGGGGGGACGGGGGTTCGTCCTCGATATGGCCACTAGCGTCGCCCCCATCGGAAAGATGGAAGTCGCCAAGAGGGTGGGGAAGAAGGTTCCCATCGGCTGGGGGATCGACCCCGACGGGAACCTCACGGACGACCCCGAGAAGATATCGAAGGGGGCCCTACTCCCTCTGGGTGGCCTCGGCGAGGTGTTGGGCGGGCATAAGGGGTACGGCCTGGCCGCCTGGGTGGACATCTTCTCAGGAGTGCTGACTGGGGCCAACTGGGGTGCGGGGGTGGGTGAAACGCAGGGCCCGGCCCCCGCGAACGTGGGTCACTTCTTCGGCGCCATCAACGTTGAGGCCTTCATGCCTCTCTCAGAATTCAAGTCTAGGATGGACCAGTTCGTCGGCGCCCTGAAGGGGGCCGAAAGGCTTCCCGGATATGATGAGATATACGTCGCAGGGGAGAAGTCGGCCTACACGGAGGAGGTCAGGAGGAAGATAGGCGTGGCCATAGACCAGAAGACCGTGGAGATGCTCAAGCAGCTGTCCACCGAAATGGGGGTCCCGCTGGAACTGGGGGTCTGACCCTCTTGGGCGCAGTCCCTCCGCTGGCCCCTTCCCCGTTTCCCTCGAAAGACTAATAGGGCCACCTTCCACCCCGCTAGAACCGATGACGTATGTCGGAACCCACGTATAAGACGAAACAGTTCTCTCTTGAGAAGGAGCTCAAGGGGATCTCCGTCAAGACGAACCAGGAGCACTACAAGCTATACAGCGGCTACGTGAACAAGTGGAACGAGATAATCGATAAGCTGAAGACGAGCGACAAGTCCAAGGCGGCCGGGACCTACAGCGAGTTCAGCGAGCTGAAGAGGCAAGAGACGTTCAATGCCAACGGGACCCTCCTTCACGACATCTTCTTCAGCAGCCTCTGGGGAGACGGGGTGCCCAGGGGCGAGGTAGTGAAGAAGATAGAGGCCGACTACGGGTCCTTCGAGAACTGGAGGGCCGACCTGGTCGCGACCGCGGTCTCCGCAAGGGGCTGGGCCGTAACTGCCCTGGTCCTGCCTAGCGATAGGCTTCACAACTTCCTCGTAGACTTTCACAACCAGGGGGCCGTCTGGAACACCGTGCCGATCATAGCCCTGGACGTCTTCGAGCACGCCTACTATCTGGACTATCAGACGAACAGGAAGGCCTACCTCGAGGCGTTCTTCCAGAACCTGGACTGGGGGTACGTAGAGAAGAGGTACCAGTTCGCGAAGAGGGCGGCAGAGCTGTACGCTTCACAGGGCCTGTAGCCACCCCATCAAATCTTTTATCTGCCCACGACCCCAGCCTTCATGTTGACCCTCGACCTGAGGAGCTTCTCAAGAGAGGAGCTCCTGGCGCACCTGAAGCGCCACCTTAGCCCCATCGAGGATGCCCCCAAGTTCCTGGGCCCAGACCACGCAGCCGTGGTCATGCTCCTCACCCTGCGGGGCGACGCTCTTGAGCTGATGTTCGCCAGGAGGGCGGAGGACCCCAGGGACCCCTGGTCCGGCCAGATAGCCTTCCCCGGAGGGCGTTCCAAGCCTGTGGACTCCACCCTGATGCAGACCGCCTGCAGGGAGTTCTTCGAAGAGACCTTCTACGACGTCTGCAAGAGGGCCGAGGTCGTCGGCTTCCTTAGGCCCCTAAGCCCCGCTAACAGCCCCACCCTGAGCGTCACGCCATTCGTTGCCTACACGGACAGGAAGTTCGTCTTCACCCCGTCCACGGAGGTCACCGAGGTCTTCTGGGCGGACCTGAGACGGATGGTGAGGGCCAGCGTTGACGTCCAGCTCGGAGGCACCAGGCTCAGGAGGCCCGCGTACGTATACGGAAGGCACGTGATATGGGGGTTGACGGCCAGCATGCTCGACCGGTTGGTCGACATCCTGCGGATATCCTAGTCGATAGCCGAACTCGTCGGAGGAGTCAGCACGACTTATATAATGAGCGCGGGGAGGTTGCCTCGATGAAGCAGCTCAAGCTCGAGGAGATCCTGGAGAACGTCCTGAAGAGCGAGATGAAGCTCGACCTGACCAGGCCCTTCAGCGCGGCGGACTGGGACGAAACCCTGGACACGGTCTATTCCATGCCCATAAGCTACGAGGAATACACAAAGAAGATGAACGAGCTCGTCTTCGTAAGGGAGATCGTGGACCTGTTTACGAAAGGAGAATTCGACGACGTTGCCCGGTCGGAGAGCAGGAGGAAGCAGCTCGGCCAGTACAAGAAGACCTTGCAGATGTACTATAACCTGATCTTCAAGGTTGGCAAGAAGAAGATAGGGTACGGCGCGCTCATCTTCTTCCCGAAGTTGAAGGAAAGGGAACCTGAGCGCAGCGCCGGGATAGTGCTCTTCTCGAGGTTGATAGTGGACGAGAAGGGGCAGCAGGACCTCAGGTTCGAAAGGGCCGCCTTCGATGACTTCTTGCTAGAGGTCCGCCCCTACGTGGAGCTACTGGGGGACCTTTACAGGAAGTCCAGAAGGGGGATGTAGGTCGTCGTCAGGTTCCGTGCCAAGTCCTCAGGACCGGTTCGGGCGATGGCCTATAGGACCATGCCTTCCATGTGTTCACGGCCTTCAGGAGCAGCCGGCGGACTATGCTGGGATGGTGTACCCCTGAGAAACGCACCTCCTTTCCGCCGAACTTCGCCTTCCACCTCCTTATCCCCTCCGTCGCGCCCGTCCCCGAAAAGTCGTACCATTTCTGGCCGCTGTCCACGCTCCATTCCAGTATCTTCCATTTCAAGAGCTCCTGAGGATAAAGCGCTTCCCTGAGCATAGGATCCCTGCAGAGCCCCCACTCCAACACGTAGCCGTCGTAGGCGGTGACTATCTGCCCCGCCAGCATCCTCCCACCTTTTTCCGCGACAAAGAGGCGGGCTATCCCAGGAAGACAGCGCAGCAGTTCGCTTGTGTAGGAGAAGGGCGTCCTCCGAAGCCCCTTCGATGCCCTGAAGGTGTTAAGGAGTTCCCAGTATGCCCGTACGTCGGGTTCGCTCAGAGCTTCGCGCACGACCACCCCCCTCTCCTCAGCCCTTCTGACAAGCTTCCTTGCGCTGTCCCTATCCATCCTCCTCCAAATGTCACCTTTGCCACGGGTAAGGTCCAACAGGAACGTGGCGTGTTGCACGTTCCCGGCCAACCCACTCAGCGGGTGGCATGTGGCGAACAGCAGTCTGTCTCTGCACTTCTCCGGCATGGACGTCATGTAATAGGACGTGTATAGCCCAGGCGCCATCCTAAAGAGCAGGGTCCCGTCCACGACCAGGCTTCTCCAGCCCAGCACCTTCTCGACGTACTTCGCGTAACCGACCGTCTGATGGACTGACCCTATCCGGGTCATCCTTCGTACGTCTCCCTTATCTCTTCGAGGAAGAGCTCGCCGTCATGGTACTTCTCCATCCATCTCCTGCCCTCCTGGCTCAGCTCCTCTCTTGTGGCGGGGTCCCTAAGCCTCCCTGCGTTCGAGCTGTCGGTCACCGGGGGGAGCTCGTCGTAATAGCGAACGTATGCAGACACATCTATGTTCGCGACCACGGGTCTGGCGCAGGCCATGCCTTCGAAGTCCACCAGCCCGAGTGAACCCACCCTCAGGTTTCCGATGACTATGTCTGCCCATCTGTAATTTTCCTTCATCTGCTCCATGGTGAGTTTGCCCAACCGTTCGCATTCCATCAGGTCCAGAAGGCCCCTGTCTTCGCCCCAATCGACCGCCCTCAATCGGGCGTCGCCCAGCTTCCTCATGATCGCAGGGATCAGGTCGCTCCCCTTTTGCCTGACGTTCAAGCTGGAGGGCGAGAAGACCCTCAGGGGACCGCCATGCCCTTCCGTCGGCATGGGCCTCCAATAATCCAGGTCCAGCGGAATATGCACGAACCTGCTGGGCGTACTTGGGAAGGCCTGTAGGAAGACCTCCTGGTCAGGTTGGTGGTACAGAATCTCCCTCGCTGCTCGGAAGGCCCTCCATAACAGCTTCCTCCTCAGGCCCGCCGGTCTTAGCACCGTCTCCCTGAGGTCGCTACCAGTGGAATGAGCGATGTACTCGTGACGCAGCAGGTAAGGGTACCATATGTACTCCGTGAAGGCGTGGACCACCTGACAATCCCTCAATGCTTTCCTTATCTGATTGAACCGTTCGTACCTGTCCTCGCTTAGGACATGGAACCAACCGTCTCCGTGCACGGGGCAATCTGCCCTTGTATAGAGCTGGACGTCATAACCTCCCTTTCTCCTAAGGTACTCGGCCATCCTGTACGGGGCGTCTGCCAGGTTTCCCAAGAAGGCGACCTTCATTTGGCCATCACCCCGCCCTCGGCCCCAGCCCGTCCGGAACCCTCCACGTCGGAAGGTCAGCGACCGAACGGGCATCTGTATGGAGCACATGAAAGACATGACCTACTTCCTCATTACCCTTGGGCGGCCGTTCTCGTCGCCCTCTCCCCACGGCGATGTACGTCCGGCCTAATCTCCTCGGCCGTCGGTCAAGTAGCAGGAAGATAAGGAAAGTGTGCATAGGCTCGGCCAGGCTCCTTGGCATGTGCGCGATAGACGACCCCGCCCATCTTGTCAGAAGGTTTGGCAGAGGGTTAAAGAAGTGGAACTCCACCTCCTCGAACGCCGACCGCATCATCTTCTCCACTTCAATCGGCCTTATTATCCCATCCCCACCTCTTGCATATACGTGGCCCTCCGGGTTTATGTTCACGACGAGCATTCGGCCAGTCCCCGCTACGACTCGCAGGCATTCTGCAAAGATCCTAAGGCTCTCTCTCAAGGAACCTAGGCTCTCGATCGCGGCAACCAACTCGAAGCTCTCCTCCCTGAAAGGAAGGAGAGACCCGTCGCACAGGACGAGTTCCGCCATGGGGGCCACGCCCCTGGCTTCCAGAAGCGGTCCGATGGAGAGCTCCACACCCACGGAAAGTCGGGCACGGGAGAGGCTCAAGATCACCCCGCAGCCACAACCTACGTCCAAGAAGCTACCTGCTGCGGAACGTGCGACCATGTCTGCGGCCATGAACCTTACGTCCAGCTCGTCTCCCCACCAGTACTTTCTTGAGACGCGCTTCCACTTGTCCTTGACTCTCAGGTAACGCATCTGAATGTGGGCCTCTGCGGCCTTCGTCTAGCGCTCTTCTCTATCTATCTTTTGCGAGAGTGTCGATGTGTCACGTGCGTCCCGTACCCAAAGCGTTATAGCGTCCCGCTTCGACAGGTGGGTCGAGAGGTCCGCACGAGACATGTCGGCCACAGCCAGCGCCAGGGCGGCTAGGGGCGCTGGCCTGCTGGTCGTCCAAGGCCTTTCCGCCAACGTCTTCTCCATCATATACTTCGCCTTCGTGGCCCGGCTGCTCCCGTCCGTCGCCGACTACGGTGGGCTCGCGGCCGTGGGCCTCCTGGTCAACCTCTTCTACGTAGCCGTAAGCGTCCTCCAACCCGTCGCAGGGACAAAGTTCGTGTCCTCCCTGCTCGCCTCCGGCCGGAAGGGGGAGGCCAAGGGGGTCTTCCTCAGGATGGTGGGCTTCTCCGCCCTGAGCGGCGGCCTTGCCGGGGCCCTCACCTATCTCTCAGCCCCCATCCTGGTTTTCATGCTACTGGGGGAGGGCCAGGGCAGGTTCGTCTACACGCTTAGCCTGGCCTCCGCGGACGTCTTCCTCATTACGGTCGGCCAGACGCTCACCGGCCTCTGCACAGGGATGCAGGCGTACCGCGCGGTGTCCCTTAGCGGCATAGCCTCCAGCGCCCTGCGCTCCTTCGGAAGCATAGCCGTCCTCCTTCTCGGCGGAGGGGTCGACGGCGTAGTGTGGATGTGGATCCTGGGAGACATGGCCAATGCGCTCTTCCTCCTCGCTTCTTCGGCGTCTTCCTTCAGGGGAGTCCACGCCGAGCCCTCCCCCCTTTCTCCCATCTTCCGCTATTCCCTTCCACTTTACCTCTCCGCCCTCGTGGGATACCTGCAGGGGAACCTGGACCGCTACGTCCTGGTGGGCATCGCAGGAGCCGTCTCCCTCGGGGTCTACAGCCCTGCCGTTTCGGCATCAGGGATCGTAAGCGGCATGCTGGGCTCCATCGGCAACGCCCTCCTGCCTCACGTATCTGGCCTCTACGAAGCCAAGGGAGGAGGGGCCATGGTGGCCACGCTGAAGGGAGCTTCCAGGTTCGTCCTCCTGGCCTACGTGCCCATCGCCGTGGGTGTGGCGACCCTGGCCTACCCGATCATATCCCTCTTCGTCGGGCAGAGGTACATCGCCGGTGCCCCAGTCCTAGCGCTTCTCGCCGCCTCTTCCGTCCTCCAGGCCTTCGTCCTTCCCGCCACCATCGTCGTGTACGCCGTTGGCAGGACGAAGATAAACCTCGAGGCCAGCATCATCGCCGCGGCCACAAACTTGGTCCTCTCCTTGCTGCTTGTGGCACCCCTAGGGTCCCTCGGGGCCGCCCTGGCGCGGGTCGGGCTGGTGGTCGTCAACTCGGCCTTCTTCGCCTACGTCGTTTCACGCCTAGTCCAGCTGCCATACGATGGAAGGGCCACGAGGGACTCCCTCGCAGCTTCCGCCGTCATGGCCTTGGCCCTCTTCGCCCTTCAGGCCGTGGGGGGAGGGAAGTACCTCCTGCCGCTCTACATACTTGTGGGCTTCGCCGTCTACGCCCTGTCTCTCAGGCTCCTCCGGGCCGTCGACCCCGAGGACCTCCGGATGGTCGGATACATCCTCCCCAAGCCCATGGGCTCGTTGGTTTCATGGGCGAGGTGGATCCTCGCCGTTCCTTCGGAGGTCGAGGCGACGGAACAGCGCTAGCCGAGCGTAATGAGGACGTCCCCCTTCCTCAGCACCAGGTCTGCGGCAGGCATGGCGAAACGTCCGGACCCGTCGAAGACCGCCATGGCGCGGCACTTCAGTTCACGTTCCATTTCGCCCACGCTCCGCCCGGCGAGGTCCCCGTCGACCACGATCGCCCTACGCCTGGGGGCGCCCTCCCTGAGGTAGCTGGGCGACTCGAACCACCCGCCCCCCTCCAGCCTCCTTAGTATGGCCCTTGCGACCCTCTCCCCTGACCTCCCGTCTCCCAGGGGATTCGGCCTCGCGACCATCCTCTTCTTCATGGCCCTCCTTGCCGAGGCCAGTATGTCTCCTCCGTTCAGACCCGTAACACGATTGCCCCCCGCCTCCACCGTCTCAGGCCTCTCCGTGCTCCTCCGCAGGGTCAGGCAGGGCTTCCCGAGCGTCAAGGCCTCCTCTTGCACCCCTCCGCTGTCGGTCAGGACCAGCTTACATCCCAACAGTAGCCTGACGAAGTCCAAGTAGCCCAGCGGCGGAACGAGGAGGATGTCCCCTCCCCTCAGGAGCCGCAGGAGGCCGAACCTAGATAGGTTCCTTCTCGTCCTCGGGTGCAGGGGGATGACCACCTTCATCTCCTTCGAGAGCTCGGATAGGGCCCCCATCACGGCTCCGAGCTTCACCCTGTCGTCCGCCGTCTCCACCCTGTGTACCGTGGCGAGCACGTAACCTCCCTCCTCAAGCCCCAGCCTCTCGAGCACGTCCGACCTCTCCCGGGCCGCCTTCGCCCCCCACAGCACCGAGTCCACCACTGTGTTCCCCACGACCTCTATCCTATCGGGCGGCACCCCCTCACATATCAGGTTCTCAGCGGACCTGACCGTGGGGGCGAAGTTCACCTCGGCCAAATCTGCTATGAGCATCCTGTTGAGCTCCTCCGGCATCCTCCTATCGAAGTTCCTCAGGCCCGCCTCTACGTGGGCGAAGGGCACGCCGCTCTTGGTCGAAGCCAGGGCGGCGGCCAGGGCGGTGTTCGTGTCCCCCTGCCCGACCACGAGGTCGACGTCGTGGTCATGCAGGAACTCGGCCAGCTTCTTCGTCAGGACGCCCAGTTGGACCGGGTCCGGGGCGGACCCCGTCTTCAGCACCGCGTCAGGTCGTGGCAGCTCCAGGTCCTTGACGAACGCCATGGACATTTCGTAATCGTAGTGTTGGCCGCTCAGGACGAAGAGGACCTGCGCCTTGCCAGTCTTCTTCAGCTCCCTTATCACGGGGGCCAGCTTGATTATCTCCGGCCTGGTTCCTGCCACCACCAGTATCCTCTTCAAGCGTGTTGGCTCAGGGATGAGCCTTTGATAAACGTTAGCCGACGAGACGGTGCAGGACGTCCTCCAACGCTCCGACGGACCTTTCCCATGTGAACTCCCTTTCCACCTTCCGGCGGGCTGCGACGCCCAGCCTTCTCCCTTCTTCTGGGTCGAGCGCCCTTAGGATGCGGTCGGCGAACCCCCGATCGTCCCCTGGGGAGAACAGGAGGCCGTCCCTTCCATCGGCCACCATCCCCCTTATCCCCGTGAGGTCAGGTGCCACCACGGGCCTGCCGGAGGCCATGTACTCCAGGACCTTTATCGGCTGGGCCGCCCGGAAGTAAGGCCTATCGTCCATGGACTCCACGCAGACGTCCGCCTCGGCCATCATCGCCGGCATCTCCCCCCTTGGAAGCCTGCCCAGGAAATGGAAGAAGGGAGAAAGGCCTTGCTTCCTCACCCTCTCCGCCCAATCCTTAGCGGTGCTTCCCCTGAGTTGTCCTTCCCCCAAGATGATGAAGGACACGTCCGGGCGCTCCTTCACCACGATCTCCGCCGCGGCGATCAGCGACCGTAGGTCCTGAAGGGAGCCGGCGTACAGGACCTTCTTCCTTCCCCCGACAAGCTCCTTCAGCCTGCTTCCGGCCTTCTCGGGCCCGAACTCCCCGACGTCCACGCCGTTGGGCACATAGAAGACCCTGGATTCGTCGGCCCCGTAGCTAAGCGCCACCTCCTTCAGGTACTCCGAGACGACGAGCACCGCATCCGCGTTCCTTACGGAGTAACGAGATACGAACTTCGGCTTTATGTAGACGTCCAAGTCCGGGAAGTCGAGGACGACCCTGCTGCCACGGAGCCTCCCGAACCTTATGGCGGGGAGGCTGCTCGCGATCCCGGGCATCATCGCGTAACAGGCCTCCACATCCGAGCTCTCCAGCTCCTCTTCGGCCCTTCGGAGCATTAAGGGGGCGGAGCAGCTCCTCCTCAGGAAGCCGTTTGGCCTCCCCAAAGGCGGAGGGAGGCTGAGCCAGCCGGGGAACATGACCTCGGATACGAGGAAGCTCCCCTTGGGCCTCCACTTAACGGCGGGCCTTTCCACGTTGAACTCAGGCCTGGAGGATATCAACCACACCTGGTGACCCCTGAGGCAGAGGCCGTCCATCAGGCTGCCGAGGCGCACGCTGTCCCCCCATGGCTTCGTGAAGTCCGTATTGCAGAAGCCCAGTATCTTCAACCCGAAGACTTCTACGGGTCGGGCGTCCCGCGGACTATAATACTTTATTAGTTCAGGGGACGACGGGCCACCCGCGCACCTTCACGTTGGGCTTCGACGGACTCCTCGACAGGGCCATGGGCATGTCTCTAGCCCACCTCTCCGAGCTGCAGCATCCCGTCGACGGCGGGTTCTACGGGACGGTTAACCTGCTCCCGCCCGTCCGCAGGGGGGACAGGCCCTTCCTCTTCACCGAGGTCACCGCCTATTCGGTGGAGCTCCTCCTGAGGCTTCAGGAGGCGGGCCTGCCCGGGGACCACCTTGAGAGGGCCCTTAAGGCCGGGTCCTCCTGCCTCGCGCGCCAGTACAGCGGGGAAAGACGGGTTGCGGTGGGGGCCTACCACGACAGGCTGTACGTGGAAGATGCGGAGCCCTCCGGCACCTTCTACAGTTACCCGAACGCCGTAGTCGTGGCCGCCCTAGCGGACCTCTACGCCGCCGCGGACAGGGCGGAGCACCTGAACTCAGCCCTCAGGTGTCTCGAATGGTTGATGGACGTGATGTACTTCTCGGACGGGCGGGCGGCCGGGTTCAGGGAATCCCTCCTCCTGGACGCAGATGCCCCCTCAGGCCCCATCTACCCTTACGAAGCCATCTGCATCCCCGTCATGTTGCTTACCAGGGAGAGGGTGCTGGGCGGGTTCACGTCCGACCAGAGGGAGAAGCTCTGGAGCTCGATCAGGTGGGGGCTATCCACCCAGCTGCCAGACGGGGCCTTCCCCCTCGCGTACGGCCCGCACGGGGGGAGGATGGACCGAAGGGTTTACTCTCACTTTTCCCTTTACCCATCTTACAACCTGATGAACTTCCCCCTGTATGACCTATCGACGAAATTGGGCTTCGCGGGGGCGGAGCTCAGCCTAAGGCGGGCCCTGAGCTGGGCGCTCTCCTCGTCAGACGCGGAGGGCGCCTACTACGCCTTCTACGAAGCGAAGGCCCTTGAGCGGCGCCGGCCCGGACCGGATGTCCTCACGGAGGCGGTCCCCACACCCCTTTGCTCCTTCAGGCAGACCCCGGCCACCGCCCAGGCGGCCAACGTCCTCCTTCACATCTCCTCCATCGTCGGGGACGATCGGATGAAGGCGGCAGGGCTTAGGTCCCTGGGCTGGCTCTGCGGGCAGCTGATGGAGGATGGCCCCTGCAGGGGTGGGCTCCCTTGGATAGTCCCAGACCCCCGTCGCGGGCCAATGGTGAGGAGGATCTTGTACCTCTTGAGCCGATGGAGCCTTACGGACGGCCTCTGTGGCGCCCTCTCCGTTGACTTCGAGGGGAAGTCGCCCACCTGGGCCACCCAGTTCCTGGTCGACGCTCTCCTGAGGTCGAGGTCATAGAAAAAGCATATAGCGCATGAGGGCCCAGTTTCGACGGATGTAGGTGGGATGGCTAAGGGAGGGTACAGGGGCTCTTCCCTGAGGATGCTGGAGTCGTTCGGCGTCTCCGTCGGGGACGAAGTCCTGGTGAGGACGGCCCAGGGTTCCTTCGAGGGGACCGTCATGCCCAGGTACGAGTTCGCAGACGAAGAGCACATCGTGTTCAAGCTGAAGACCGGATACAACGCTGGCATAAGGGTGGACCGGATCGCCTCAATCGATGTCCTGGCCAGGGGGAGCGAGCCGACGTTTCGCGCTCCCCCTAGGCCTAAGCTCGTGTCCGGGCTGCCTCGTATCCTCATAGTGGGGACCGGGGGGACGATCGCCAGCCGGGTCGACTACAGGACGGGAGGGGTGAAGCCGGCCCTGACTTCCGAGGAGCTGTATTACCTGGTTCCGGAGCTCTCCTCGATGGCAGAGATAGAGACGGATGCCATCTTCAACATCTACAGCGAGAACATGACCCCCTTCCACTGGTCGAGGCTCGCCGAGAGGCTGGGTAGGGCCGTGGAGGAGGGCTACGATGGGATGGTCGTCACTCATGGGACGGACACCTTGCACTACACCTCAGCGGCGATGACCTTCGCCCTGAGGGACCTCCCGGTCCCCGTGGTCCTGGTGGGCTCTCAGAGGTCAAGCGATAGGCCCTCCTCCGACGCCGCGACGAACCTGATCGGGGCGGTGACAGTCGCCGGGACCTCCCCCTTCTCGGGTGTCTTCGTCGTGATGCACTCCGGCCTGGGAGACGACGAGCTCTCCGTGCACCTGGGCGTCAGGGTCAGGAAGAACCATTCCAGCCGCCGGGATGCCTTCGAGTCCGTGGGGATAGACCCTGTCGGTCGCATCAGGAGAGGGGTCCTGGAGATGGACGGGACGGGCCTCCCCTCGAGGAGGAAGGGGACGGGGGGCTTCGTGTGCCGTCCGGAGTTCTCGGACAAGGTAGCCCTTCTGAAGGTGCACCCCTCCTTCGAGCCGGCCCTCCTGGACGTCCTGGTCCAGAGGGGCTACAGGGCGGTCATAATCGAGGGCACGGGCCTGGGCCACGTCCCCTCCAGCCTCTACCCGTCCATCAGGGCCGCGGTGGAGAAGGGGGTGTTCATCGGCATGACCACCCAGACCATCTGGGGGAGCGTCCGCATGACGGTCTACGACACGGGCAGGGACCTCCTTTCGATGGGGGTCGTCCCGCTCGGAGACATGCTCCCGGAGGTGGCCCTGGCCAAGGCGAGCTGGCTGGCGGGCCAGGCCACCCCACCAGACAAGTTCGGGACGCTGATGGCCACGGACATGGCCGGGGAGATGTTGAGGAGGAGGGCGGTGAGGTGAAGGTGAACGAAAGGTACGCCTACGACCCGGAGGAAGTGTCCCTGAAGGTCGGCCTAGAGGTGCACAGGCAGCTCTCGACGGGGAGGAAGCTCTTCTGCAGCTGTGGCCACGTAAAGGAGGACGGGGAGGTCACGTTCGTGAGGCGCCTTCGCCCCAGCCAGGGAGAGCTGGGCGAGGTCGACCAGGCTGCCCTATTCGAGGCGGGAAAGGACCTCTGGATGGTCTACCACTCAGGCCCCAACTCCAGCTGCCTCGTCGAGGCGGACGAGGAGCCACCACACGACCTGGACCGTGAGGCGCTGGAGAGCGCCATAATGATCGCCAGCCTCTTTCGCTCAAACGTAGTGGACGAAGTCCACGTGATGAGGAAGATCGTCATAGACGGAAGCAACACGACCGGCTTCCAGCGGACGATGGTTGTGGCGACGGGCGGCTCCCTGAAGACGAGCGCGGGGGAGGTGGCGGTCCTCTCCCTCACCCTGGAGGAGGACGCGGCGCGCATACTGGAGGAGAAGGAGGGGCGGAGGGACTTCGCCCTGGACAGGCTGGGCATCCCCCTCATAGAGGTCTCCTTAGCTCCCGTAACGGCCCCACCCGACATGGTGGAGGAGGTGGCGGCCGAAGTCGGGCGGCTCCTGAAATCCTCAGGAAGGGTGGCGAGGGGGCTGGGGACGGTGAGGCAGGACATCAACGTCTCCGTCATGGGGGGTCCGGTCGTGGAGGTGAAGGGCGTCCAAAGGCTCGACCTAGTGGCGAAGGTGGTGGATTACGAAGCGAAGAGGCAGCTTTGGCTCCTTGAGCTGGCCCGCAGGCTAGTGGAGGAAGGCGTGAAGGAGGCCGACCTCTCCTGCGGACCTGTTGACCTCACGCCGTCCTTCTCCTCGACCGGGTGTGAGCTCATCCGTGGCGCCCTCAGGGATGGGCTTTCCGTCTACGGCCTCAGGGCGGCCGGGTTCGCCGGCCACCTGGGCGAGGAGCCCTACCCCAACGTCAGGCTGGGGAGGGAGCTGGCGGACATGGCCAGGTTCTACAAGCTCGGGGGGCTCCTGCATTCCGACGAGCTCCCCGGGTACGGGGTGACGGAGGAAGAGGTGGCTCAGGTCAGAAGGGAGCTGAAGTGCGCCCCGAGAGACGCCTTCATCCTCCTGGTGGGTGAGCCAGATAGGGTTCTGCCATGCCTCAGGTCCATAGCGGAGAGGCTCCGCCAGGCCCTTTCGGGTCCGCCGGCCGAGACCAGAGGGCCCATCACAGATGGGTCGACCAGGTTCGTTCGACCTAGGCCGGGCGCGGCCAGGATGTACCCGGAGACGGACATCCCGCCCATACCGATAGGCGAGGACGACGTAAGGATGGCGCTGGAGAAGCTCCCCCCTCCGTGGGATGCGCAGGTGCGAGACCTGATGCAGGAGCATGGCCTCAGCCGGGATCAGGCCGACAGGTTGCTGGACTCCGAGCATTACGACCTTTTCAAGAAGGCCGTCAAGTCGACGAAGCTTGCTCCCACGTTCCTCGCCGCCTTCCTGACCGAGACCCTGGTCAGCCTCCAAAGGGAGGGGCTGGACACGGGCAAGGCGGGGGAGGAGCTGCTCATGCAGCTCTTCGAGGAAGTGAGCTCGGGGAGGTTGGCGAAGGAGGGCGCCCCGGAAGTGCTGCGCCAGATCCTCTCCGGGAAGGGCAGGGACATCCAGGAAGCCATCGGGGCGCTAGGCCTCCGCGCGATGTCCGACGAAGAGCTGACTTCCCTGATACTGGCCACGATAGAGGAGAACGAAGGATTAGTGAAGTCCAAGGGCCAGGCCGCCTTCGGCCTCCTGATGGGCAGGGTCATGGCCAAGGCGAGGGGGAGGGTGGACGGCGCGAAGGTTAGTGCGGAGCTGAAGAAGAACCTGCGCAAAGCGCTCGCGAAAACGGAGCAGTAGACGGCATTCAGTAGACGGAGCCAGCTATTCGGAAAGCCATCAAGAAACGATTATATTTCCTTTCTTCAGAGATATTTACCGTGTCTTCCGATCATGTAAGGATAAGAGTGAAGATGGGTGCAAACGAAATTGAAATAGAAGGACCAAAGGACTCCATCCAGGGCCTGCTGGACCTGGTGGCCCAGGCCTCCGAGCAGCTCGCGGCATCTGCCCCGGCCCAGCCTCAGATGGCCCATCAGGCCGCGGTGACACCTGCGCAGGGGCCTCCTGCTTCCCTCCCCGACCTTCACATAGAGAGGGGAGAATCCCTCCCCAGCATAATAACCAAGCTCTTCGGCTCTGGCTGGGGGAGGACCCCACGCCGCCTCATAGACGTGAAGGGGGCCCTGGAGTCCTATGGGATGGTCTACCCCCGTCAGTCCGTCGCCGTAGCGCTGCTAAGGCTGGCGCAGGACGGGAAGCTCAGGAGGTTCAAGGGGGCCGACGGCGAGTTCCTCTACACCTTGTCCACAAGTCTTTTATCGTCGGCGGAGGGTACACCTCCGCAAGAAACGGAACCTCATGATTAGAGAGTGATGCTCGATTGTCTGAAAAGAAGGGCCTTCGCGTCCACGTAAGCTTCGACGGCTTCGAGGCAGACCTGATGGGGACGCCGGAAGAGGTGGCAAGCAGCTTCAACCAGCTCCTCGCACACCAGATACCCACCCTGGAGCTAGCCAAGGCCTTGGTGCTCAACTACAGCCTGATGGAGCTCACGAACATCTTCAAGGATTACGTCAAGATTACCCCGGAGGGCCCGAGGGTCATGGCCGAGGGGAAGCTCAGCGACAAGCTCCAGATAGCCCTGCAGCTTGTCGCGTTCAAGATCGGCTTCGAGGCGGCTAAGCTCAACACGGATAGGGCGACCCTGCAGGACATCGAAAAGAGCACAGGCCTGAAGCCCAAGAGCATTAGTTCCAGGTTGAGCGAGCTGGTCAAGGCGGGCCACGTCGAAAGGCTCACCTCCGACAACGTCGTCTACTACTACATCACAACTACGGGGGTCCACTGGCTCGCCAAGGCCTTGGGAAAGCTAGGGTAGGACGGCGTCAGGGGGTTTCTTCTGCACATAGCGGTAGCTCCTGGGCGTGCCCTCCCTGCTCAATATCCCCTCCCTCACTAGGTCCGTGAGGCTATGGGATATGGCGGTCTTATCGTAATGGTATCCCCTCCTGCTCAGCTCTTCGTCCACTTCCGACAGCCCCCTGGAGGAGGAGAACCATGTCTCCCTCCACAGCTGCTCCAACAGGGCCTTGCAGGTAACCCCCCTCTCATCCTTCTCCGCGTAGGTCCCGCCCGCCGTCCCGCCACCCGCCTCCAGCCCAGCGAGGACCTTTGAGATCACCTCCGACACCCTGTCCTCCGGGCAGTCGAGCTCCACCTCCCACCCACCACGCTTCAGCTTTATGTGTATGATAGCCGAGCTCACCGCGGCCCCCCCTTATTGTTGAACACGTTCAAGTTGCGCAACATTTATTTAGCCAATCCACCCATGCTGTTGTTGGTCAAGTTGAACAAACAATTAAACGTTATCCTCTCCAGCGAATCCGTCGGCCAGTTCGCCCAGCTTTCGGCCAGCAGCTTGTCCGGCCTCCAGGGGAAGAAGCTCGTGTTGTTGAGGAGGGGGATGGAGGCGGACCCGATCGGCGGATGGAAGGACGAAGGGATCCCGCTCCAATACGTCCCCCTGAAGGACGGAGGGGAGCGCAGGGACGTCGCGGCGCTGGATTCGAGCGTGATACAGCTGGCAGAGGCCGAAGACGGCTCGGTCTACGCGGCCAAGGCCGCCATAGCCTTCAACGTCGGAGGGACAAAGAACTCCGTCGTGGTGGGCCCCAACCTGTTCTACCTGGGAGAGGACGACATCAACTTAATCCTGAGGCTGCTTGAGAAGCCCGTCCCGAAGGACCTCCTGCTTGCGGACAACAGGCTGGCCATGAGGATGATAAGGGTCGTCCTGGAGAGGGCGCTGGCTTACGAAGTCTCCGCAGGCCTCCGCGGGGGGTTGCTGCTGCTCGACGGCTCGTTCAGGGCTTCCGCATTCGAGCCAAGGGGCAGGTCGCTCTTCGATATAGTCGAGGCTTGCGGCGACGCACACTCCTATGTGGCCGGCTTCTCGAAGAGGACCAGCTTGAGGCCACTGCAGAAGGTGCAGGGGAGGTTCTACGATGAGGGGGTATGCGGCGCGTACGTGGAGGTGACGGGCATCGTGAAGCTGATGGTTCCCGACTTCATCTGTCGCTCGTTCATGGCGAGGCTCACCCAGGACGGCGTACCCTTCAGGGTGGACTTGGGGCCGGAGGAGGACCCCGACGCCGTCCTCTCGGCTACCGTTTCAAGCGACGTGCTCGTCAGGGGCTACCCGGAGTCCTTGAGGGCTGCCCACTTCCTCTCCGTCTTCTCCGAGGCCGAAGAAGCGATAGTCAAGAGCCAGCTCACCAAAAAGGCCCGTGTAACCATCCTTCCCTCGGACAGCCTCAGGAGGGCCGTGCTGGGGCCACTGAACATCTCCGGGAGGCGTGGCGTCAGCTGAAGATCCTGGGCAAGCAGGGGGACGAGATGCTCATCCTCTCCATGCCTGAGGACGACTTCGAGAAGGGCGACTACGTAAAGGTATTCGACGAAAGGGATGGCAAGGCGCTCATAGTACAGGTGTACGACGAGACCTACCTCGACTCCCTCGGCATACAGGAGGAGCTCCTGAGGGACGAGCTCTTCTCCAGCACCGAACTGGCTCACAGCGACCCTCTGCAGCTGCAGAGCATCTCCTACATGATAAAGGACGCCAAGATCCTCAGATGCAAGATACGCTGTGTGGTCGACAAGGGCGTGGCGCAGCCGGACATGGGCTGGTTGCCCAGCAGAAGCATGAGCACCATCGGCAGGCTCCGTTTGGACGAGCTTTACCGCATCATGAAGAGGAAGGGAGGCAGGGCGATCCCCCTCGGAAGGACCTCCTCCGGCGAGGAGTTCTCCGTGGACGCAGAGGACCTGGACGGCAGGCTGACGATAATCACCGGAAGGAAGGAGGCGGGCAAGTCTCACCTAGCCAAGCTGCTCGCCGCCGGCCTCCTGGACCACGGGGCGTACCTCCTGGTCTTCGACCTGAACGACGAGTACGGCGGGCTTTCCTTCGAAACGGATGGCACTCCCAGCAGATACTCGGGGAAGATAAAGATGCTTCAGCCGGGCCACAACCTGAAGTTCACGATAAGGTACCTGGGCAGGAGGATAATGATGGACGTCCTCCAGAACGTCCTGGACGTCCCTGGGGCGACCTTGAGGGAGTTCCTGAGGGTTTGGGACTACCTGGAGAGCTCGGGAAGGATAACGCTGAGGGACATGGAGGAAGTGATGCAGCATTGGCGCTGCAACGAGCTGGTGAGGGACGCCCTGCTCTCGAGGTACTACAGCCTTCTCTCGTCCGGGCTGTTCACGGACTCGGAGAGGTACGAGGCTCGGCTCGAGGACATCTATTCCTCCCTCCCTCAGGGCGGAGCGGTGGTGATCTCGATGGCCGGGGTGAACCCGCTTGTGCGCAGGCTCGTGGTGGAGGCGCTCCTCGCCAAGCTCGTCGAGGCGCTCGAGGGGAGATCGATCCCGCCCACCTTCCTGTTGGCCGAAGAGGCCCATTTGTACCTAAGGCAGACCCACTGGGAGGACCTGATCACCCGCATGAGACATTTCGGAGTCTTCACGATCTTCGTCACCAACCAGCCGGACGCGATCGGCCTGAGCGTCTACAGGCAGGCGGACAACGTCTTCCTTTACAACTTCACCAACGATAGGGACCTCGAGACGGTCGCCCAGGCCTCCATGACGGACGTGGAGACGGTCAAGAGCATCGTGAGGTCTCTTCCGCCCAGGAGATGCCTCGTGCTTGGCAAGGCCGTGGCTGACCTCCCCGTGGTCGTCCAGGTACGGGAGGCATCCTTTCAGACGCTCGGCTACACGAGGCTCTTCTTCGCAGGGCAGGAGGTGAAGAGCCGGGCTAAGGCCCTCTAGCTGGCCTCAAGTCCGTAAAGTGGACACATGCCGCCCTTTTTCCGAGAGATTTCTTGATGCGTCGGCTTATCCTGAAATACTTATAAGACGCATATCCGTATCGTGTTCGAAGACATCGATGGATCACACGATCTTCGGACACGCTTCCGCATGCACGACGATGGCCGTCTTGGCCGTCTGCCTCCTGATGACGTCACCCATCCTGACCTTGGGGGGCTCGGCGTTCGCGCAGCCGGAACAGGCTGGCCCTTTCCCCTTCGTTAAGCCGTCCTTGGACCTCCTTATGAGGCAGGCCGACTCGGCCCTGCAGTCAGCTTCTGCGATTCCCAACAAGGCCCTTGTGGGCAAGGTCCTGACTTCGATCATGGCGAAGCCAGAGGCGCTCTCCGCCGTCAGGGCCATGGGGATAGAGCCGGTGGTTCGGCCTACGCCGCAGGGGCTCTACTTGCTCAAGGCCCTTGTGACGAAGGCGGACATCCCCAGGCTCTACTACCTCCCAGGCGTGGTCTCCATGGCGGTGAAGGCGCAGCCTTTCATACAGGACCTCTCTATGAAGGACCCTGAAATGGGCCCCGCCATAGACATGCCTAGGGTCAGGGAGATAGTTCAGGCCAACGAAGCCAACGCCCTCGGGTATACCGGAGCGGGGGTGAGGATAGCCATCGTGGACACGGGCGTGGACTACGCCGTCCCGGACCTGAGGGACGCCCTCGATTACGTGTCGGGGCAGGGCTGGAGGGAGCCCCTGGTGATGGACGCTGACGAAGGCCAGGTCCTGACCTTCGTCACCCTCAGCGCCCTCAACGGCACCCTGCCGTCCTACAACCTCACCGTGACGACCTACACACCCTTCGAGGTGAAGTTGACGATACCCGCCAACGCCACCGTGGCGGGCATCCCATCCGCCTCGGGGAACTACAAGCTAGGGATGACGTACGAAGACGTAACTGTGGCGACGGTGCAGCACGCAGTGCTTCTGACGGACCCATCCTCCCCAGGCAACTATACGAGGATTTACGTGGACTTCTCCGACACCCTCAACTTCACGGCTGCCCCTCACTACGATTACGACGGGGACAGGATCACCCACCTTGACGATTCCGATGGCTTCCCCATAGATACCGTAGGTGTGGCGGGCGGGTTCTTCTTCGACCAATTCATGTGGTTCAGCTTCCCGGCCGCTTTCCTTGAAGGCTGGAGCCTGTCGGGAGACTACCTTTCCTTCTTCTACGACTTCGAGGGCCACGGGACCCAGACCTCGGGCTCCGCCGCCGCCAGAGGCGTAGTGGACTACTACATACCTGGCTACTATAGCATCTACGGCTTTACGAAGCTCACAGGCGTCGCCCCCGACGCCAAGATAGTGGGCGTGAAGGGGCTGTACTGGGGCAACGTCGAGCCGGGCATGCTGTGGGCGGCAGGCTTCGACGTGGACTCCCACGGCAATTACGTCTGGTCCGGGCAGAAGAGGGCCGACATCATAAGCAACAGCTGGGGGATCTCCAGCATGACCTACGACCTCCTGGGTGCGGGCTATGACTTCGAAAGCATGTTCCTCAACGGCATCATGACCCCAGGCTTCCTCGACCCATCCTATCCCGGTGTCCTCATCATCAACGCCGCGGGCAACGGAGGGTACGGCTACGGCACGGTCACCTCGCCCGGGACGGCCCATGCCCCGCTCACGGTGGCGGCGTCGACGAGCAACCTCTTCAGGGCCCCTCCCGAAAATACGAGCTTCCAGGCGGACCAGATAATCTCATGGAGCGCCAGGTCCCCCACCCCTGCGGGGGAGATAAAGCCCGAGGTCGCAAACGTGGGCGCCTTCGGCTACACCGTCGCCAGGGTCTACGATGGTCTTGTGGCAGTCTTCGGTGGGACGAGCATGGCCACGCCCCTCACGGCGGCCGTGGCGGCGCTTACCTTCCAGGCGGCCGGAGGCTCCGGACCCGTGGCCGACCCGTTCAGCGCGAAGGCGCTGCTGGTGAACACGGCGGACGACCTGGGGAACGAGCCGTTCCAGCAGGGTGCGGGCAGGGTGAACGCCCTTAGGGCGGTCATGGCCGCCCTTCGCCTGTCTGGAAAGGCGCAGACCTTCCCGCCCACGCCACAGCTGAGCGTCACCACCAGCTTCTCCAACGCCGCATCCGAATTCGACCAGGCCTTCAAGCTGCAGTGGGACGCCCTCATACAGAGCTACTTCAGCATGTTCTTCGCCCAGTCCATCCCCCACGGTGCTACTGACCTACCATCATACTGGAACGTACAGAGCTCCGGGACGGGCTACTTGGGGAGGGTCCTCGCAGGCTACTCCGCATCGTTCACCCTGAACGTCAGGAACACGGACCCGTCTCCTGTGAACGTGGAGGTCACACCTTACGTCTACGCCAAGGTCAAGGCCTCCACTTCTACGATCACGATGACGAGCTCGTCCGGCGGAAACCAGTTCCTGCTCTACTATGACCCTGCCCAGTTTTCCGGGACGGACCTGGCCAGGTTCAGCCTCTCCGTGCCGTTCGACAAGTTCGACCCCTCCGGGCAGTACTACAACGACTTCTTCTACTACCTTTACGTCTACGACTGGTACGACGCCAACGGAGACGGGATCGTCCAGACGGGCGAACGCAACCTGATAGACTACTCCTACCAGTCCGGCACGCACTTGGAGGTTTACGTGGCCAACCTGGCGCAGAAGGTCCCCTCAGGCCACACCGTCCTCGTACGGATAAGGGCGTTCGGGCCCACGGACACGGTCACCCTTCAGTACGGCATGGTCACCTACAGGCGGGCGGCCGACCCCACCGTCTTCGTCAGCCCCAAGTCCTATCCAGTATCTGCTGGGGCCACGCTTCCCATCACGGTGGTCGTGACCACTGGCTACTCCGATGCCCCGGGGCCTCACGAAGGGTTCCTCCTCGTTAAGACGAGCGGGGCGGGAGGGTCCTCCACACAGATGGTCCCCTTCTCCTACGTGGTCACGATGAGGCTGACCGGGGGAGTGCAGGCCCTGACCCCCCAGCCCAGCGACGAAGGCACCCTCTACGACCTCGGAGCCGTCAGGGGAGGATTCGACTGGGCATGGAGGGCCGAATCGGGAGACTGGAGGGCGTACTCCGTCTACTTGGACGACCCATCCGCGTACGCCCTCGAGGTCGACTTCTCCTGGCAGGACAGCAACTCATCCCTGAGGGTACTGGTGATGGGGCCGGACGGCGAGTGGTCCGCGTACACCCTCTCCTACTACCTGGGGTCGGGCGTCTACGTTTGGATGGGCACTGGCACGTCCTCGGGGCCTCAGAATAGGGCGGTGGTCTTCGCCCCAGCCGACTACACCTACGGGTCGCTCAGCTCCCTGAAGAAGGCCAACCGTGGTGGCTTCTTCACCATACTGATCCAGGAGACGCTGCATGGAGGTCTTTACCTCAGCGAGCGGGTGGTCGGCACCGTAAGGGCGCTCCACACGAGCCCCCGCCTGCCCACAACCATGAACGTACCCCGAGGCTCTACGGTGACACTTGCCACGAGCATGACCGTCCCATACTCGATGGTCGCGGGCGGCGGGGTCCCCAGCGTGAACATATCCGCCGAGACCTCCAGCCCGTCCCTCACCGTGGCCCCTTCCAGCTTCTCCTTCACGTACAACTTCTCCCCGGACTCGCCCGTCAACACGCTCTCCCTCCCCCTCAAGCTAACGGTCTCCAGCACCGCCGCTGTGGGCACGGAGCTGGTGGTGGTGTGGTTCTTCGCAAACATACCGGACCTGACCGTCTGGATGCGTAGCGAAGCCGGCATGGAAGCGCGATCCAGCATATATCCGTTCGTAGATTCGGTCCTTGTTAACGTGACTTAGGGCCGACCCATTCCCTTCTTTTATTGTCGATATCTCCTATGGCAAATGTTAAATATCGAGCCTCTCCCACGCCAGGTCATGTCCGACGCGGCGGAGGAGTTGGCCGTCAGCATCGCCGGGGAGCTCACCGTCAGCTCCAACCCGGGGCGGTCGATGAAGGCCTGGAGGGAAAGGGCGGGAATAAGCCAGGCGAGGCTGGCCAGACAGATGGGGGTCTCCCCGTCCGTCCTGAGCGACTACGAGAACGGCAGAAGGAAATCCCCCGGCGCCCTTTTCATCAAAAGGTACGTGGACGCCCTGACCTCCCTGGACAGGGAAGGAGGCAGGGTCCTGGCCAGCAGGCCAGCGCAGGTGGAGCCCGGCGCGATCCTGGGGATAGGCGAATATTCGGAGCCGGCGAGGGCGAGGGAGGTCGCGGATGCCCTTCAGGCGAGGATCTTGGCGGGCGAGGAGCAGCTGGAAAGGCACATATTCGGCTACACCGTCGTGGACAGCATCCGCACGATCTACTCCCTTTCTGGGCTTGAGTTCTACAGGATATACGGGAAGAGCACGGAGAGGGTCCTCGTCTTCACCCAGGTTGGACTGGGGAGGAGCCCGCTGGTCGCCATACGGGTCTCCCAGCTCAAGCCGAGGATGGTTGTCATCCATGGCCTCTCCCAGGTGGACCCGCTCGCCGTCCAGCTGGCGCGGAGGGAACGCATAATCTTGGGCGTCTCCACCATGGGCACAGCCGAGCAGGTCTGCTCAAAGCTGGCCAGCCTGGATGGGGCGAAGGCTTAAACGGGGTCACGCGGACAGAGCAGGCCGTGGCTGACGTCTTAGTCGATGTCTTGGGGGCGCTTGCGCTTCTTTTCGTCACGTTCGTCTCCTATCGAGCCCGCGCCACGGACCTGTGGGGCAGCGTTTCGGGCTACTTGATCGGCCTCGCCATAGCCCTCTCTGCCGGCTGGGCCTGGCTTTACGTCCTCCTCTCCTTCCTCATCTCGGGATCCCTGGTGACCAAGTACAGGTACGTCTACAAGGAGTCCATCCATGCGGCGGAGGAGAAGGGTGGGGCGAGGGGGGTCAAGAACGTCATGGCCAACGGCGGCGTGGCCACCGCCTTGGCCCTGGCCTACGGCCTGTGGAGGGCCTCCTTCCTCCCTTACATGTTCGTCTCCGCGCTTGCGTCCTCCACAGCGGATACCTTCGCGACAGAAATAGGCCTCCTGAGCAGGTCCGCCCCTGTCCTCATCCATCGCCCCTCCAGGAAGGTGCAGCCAGGAGTCAGCGGTGGGGTGACGACCTTGGGCGAGGTTGCGGCGATGCTCGGCTCCCTCTGCATATCCATCGTTTCATCTCTAGTGGGCCTGACCACGCTCTCGCCCCATTCGTTGGCGATCACGTCCTTGGCGGGGTTCGTGGGGTGCAACGTGGACAGCCTCATAGGGGGCGTGGCTCAAGCGTTACGCCGCTGCCCCGTCTGCGGCTCCCTGACCGAGAAGAGGACGCACTGCGGCGCCTCCGCCCAGAAGGTCAAGGGGTTCGGCTTCCTGGGGAACAACTTGGTCAACCTAATCTCAAGCGCCTCCGCCGCCCTGGCTGCGGCCCTGCTCCTGTCCGTCGCCTGACGACTTCGAGGGCCTAACGGACGTAGCTGCCGGCCAAGAGGTAGGCGTTGAACCCTAGTATCGTGCACGCGAAGGCCACCGCCAGGGCGGTCGTCAACCTCCTGTTCACGAACTCTCCCATGACGGCCCTGCTGCTGGAAAGGTAGATCACGGGGATCAGGGGGACGGGTATGAGAAGGCTGAGCGCCACCTGGCTGTATACGAGCATGTCGAGGGGGTTCAGGCCGACGTACAGAGCCGCCATCGTGGGCACCACGTTGATCACCCGGACGACTATCCTCCTGAACCAGGGGTTGACCTTCGTCCCCAGGAGCCCCTCCATCAGGGCCTGTCCGGCGAGCACCCCGGTGGTGGAGGAGGAGAGGCCAGAGGCCAGGAGGGTAAGGGCGAAGACCACCCCTGCGGCGACCCCGAAGAGGGGGGTAAGTGTCATGTATGCGTCCTCGACGCTGAGGACCCGTGATCCGGTCCCGAAGAAGGCAGCCGCCGCCATTATGAGGATGGCGGCGTTCACCAGCCCCGCCAGGGAAAGGTTCAGGACGTTATCCATAAGGTGGTACCGGAGCAGCCTCCTCTTCTCCTCCACATCGTGAGAATTGAGCTTGTTCTTCGTGAGCCACGAATGCACCGCCAGGGCGTGAGGCATCACCGTAGCGCCGGTTATGCCCACTATCAGGGCGCTCGTGGCCGGGCTCACGCTCGGGGTCACGCTATGGTAGACGATGGAGGCCAGGTCCGGCTTCGTCACCACGATCTCAAAGACGTACCCTATCCCTATGATGGAGACGAGGACGCCGATCACGGCCTCTATCCTCCTGAACCTTCCGCCGGCTAGCAGGAAGATGGCCACGACGTCGAAGGAGGCGATCGCCGCAGCCCAGAGGAGAGGAACGCCGAAGAGGAGGTTGATGGCGAGGGCCACCCCGAGGAACTCCGCCAAGTCCGTGGCCACCGCGAAGACCTCTGAGGTCAGCCAGTAGGCGATGGCCCTCCCCCTCGTCCTCAGCCTTTCCTTCATCAGCTCGGGCATGCTCCGCCCCGTGGCGATGCCTATCTTACCCGAAACGTATTGAAGCAGCATCGCCATCAGGCTGGCCATCCAGACGACCCAGAGGAGGTCGTAGTTATGCCCGGCCCCCGCGGCGATGTCCGTACCGAAGTTGCCCGGGTCAACGTAGGCCACGCCCACCACAAGGCCCGGCCCGAAGAAGCGAAGGAAGCGGCCGTCCACTCCCTTCGCCAGGGCCCCGAGCCTAAGTGACCCCCGCCCCCTCATCCGAGACATCTCCTCGCGACTACGTCGGCCTATACGTCGTCCCTAAGCCACTCGAGAAGGAAGCCCTTCATCGGCTCCCCCAGGTCTCTCTTTATCGCGTCGAGCTTGCTAGCCCCTGCCTCCGTGGTGGTGTAGTACTTGTGGAGCCTGCCGTGCTCGTTCTTCTCCTCTATCTTCAGGTAGCCCGCCTCCGTGAGCTCAGCGAGAACTGGGTAGAGCCTTCCGGCGCTCAGCTCGTGGCCGTGCTGCATCTCCACGTTGATGAAGTCGTCTCCGCTCATCGGCTTCCTGGCGCACATCCAAAGGACGTACACCCTGAAGAGGCCCCTCTCCAGAAGCATCGTAAGGCGAAGCATTGGCTATATCGCGTATAGATATCGGTGTCAGATATTAAAACCTGCCGCGCCCTACGAAAGCATCTCCTTCAGCCTCTGCGCCAGCTCCCCCAGCCCCACCGTAACCTGCTTCCACGTATCCCTGTCCCTCACCGTGACCGTCCCCTTCTCGAGGGTCTGCCCGTCCACGGTGACCGCCAGCGGCAGCCCGGCCTCGTCCGCCCTCGCGTACCTCCTCCCTATCGTCCCCGAGTCGTCGTAAAGGGTGTCCATCCCTTCGGCCTCCAGCTTCAGCTGCACCTCCTTCGCCTTCTCCACCATCTCCGCCTTCGCCACCAGCGGGAAGACTCCCACCTGCAGCGGAGCCAGGGCCCTCGGTATCTTCATGACCACCCTGTCCTCCACCTGTGAGTAGGCGTACACCATGCAGGCCAACGTAAGCCTGTCCAGCCCGAAGCTGGGCTCCACTACGTGCGGGACGACCTTCTTCGACGATATGACCTCCTCCTTTCTGTTCACCACCACGACCGATGGGTCGAGCTTCACCCCGGCCAGATGTGTGGGGGGCTCCCCCTCCCTCCCACCCTCCCCTATCTTGCCGTAGGCCTCAAGTATGGGCCTCCAGGAGTTCGGATGCCTCTCCTTCACCCTGCGCGCATCCAGGGACCATACGACCTTCGTCGACCTCCTGGGTGCGTCCAGCTGCAGGGAGACGGAATAGTCCACACCCGTCTTCTTCATGTGCGACGTCAGGTCGTAATCCGTGCGGTACGCATGCCCGGCCACCTCCACCCAGCCGTACCCCTCGATCAGCACTTCGTGGTCGAAGGTCTGGGCCGAATAGTGCGCCCTCTCTCCCTTCACCTTCTCCCTGAAGCGCTGCCTGTCCTCCGGGACCCCCAGCCTGACCAGGAACAGCTTGGATAGCGCCATGAAGTAAGCCAACCACTCCGTCCTGATGATGCCCTTGGCCAGGGCCTCCCGTGCGCTGACTCGGGTCACCTCCTCCCTGCCCGCCTCAATGGACCCCTCCGTCACCAGGTCCAGCGGCTCCTCCGCCACGTAGGCGAAGTGCTGGCAGCCGGGCCTTTCGGGGTCGAAGAAGAGCTCCACCTCCGCCATGTGGAACTCCCTCATCCGAACGAGGGACTGGCGGGGCGATATCTCGTTCCTGAACCCCCTTCCCACCTGGGCCACGCCCAGAGGCATCCTCCCTCGGGAGACCTCGAATATCCTCTTGAACTCGACGAATATGTTCTGGGCCGTCTCCGGCCTCAGGTAGCCCGAGGCCTCCCCGTAAGGTCCGATGGAGGTCTGGAACATGGTGAGGAATGGCTTCACAGACCAGCGGGCGTGTCCGCATTCGGGGCAGGATACCCTTCCTTCGTTCAACCTCCCCTCCATCTCATGCGGGGGCGTCCCCTCCTGGACGTGGATGCCCGCTTCGCCCAAGAGGTGGTCAGCCCTGAACCTCCTGTGGCAGGACAGGCATTCTGCCAGAGGGTCCTTGAAGTTGGCCACGTGTCCCGACGCCTCCAGCACCTGCTCCGGCATCAGCTCAGGGCCGTCGATCTCGACGAAGTCGTGCGGGCGGACGAAGGTCTCCCTCCAGAGCCCCTCTATCTTCTCCCTGAGCCTGACGCCCAGGTCACCGAAGACGAAGAGCCCGGCGGAGCCACCGTAGGGCTCGTACGCCGGCCAGAAGAACCCCCTCCTTCTGGCTATTTCAAGCACCTTGTCTACGGCGTCGGCGTGCGACATCGAGGAGGTTTCGATTTGCTCTCTTCTTAAAGGTATCTTGAAGCGAGGCGGAGGCTTGGCTTCCTGCCCGTTCACCCTTTCAGGCGTCGAACCCTCTCGAGGACCAGGTCCTTCAGCGCCGGCTGGGAGACGTCCCTGGCTTCGAACCTGACGCGTGCGACGGGCTTCCTAATGTCTATCACCAATGATAGGTTGGCTGGGGTGCCTAGGAGGACGGCGTCGCAGGGGACGGCGTCTATGGAGGCCTCCAGGTCCTTCAGCTGCTCCTTGCTGTACCCAAGGGAGGGCATGACCTCTCCAATGTGAGGATACATCTCGTATGACTCCTTGATGGACCCCACCGCGTACTTCCTGGGGTCGACGAGCCTGGCCCCCTCCCGCCTGGCCGCGGAGGCCCCCACCGCCTCCCTCAGCCCGCCGTGGGTCACCGACGGGCCGTCCTCCACCACGAGGACGTCCTTGCCCCTCACGAGCTCCGGCCTGTCGACGCTCTCCACCGACTCCATCAGGACCACTTCCGCCTCGGGGGCAAGGGACTTGCCGGCCTTCACCGTCTCCTCAACCTGCTCCCTCGATGCCACGTTCACCTTGTTGACCACGAGGACGTCCGCCATCCTTATGTTCGCTTCTCCCGGATGGTACTTGGCCTCCTGCCCAGGCCTGGTGGGGTCGAGGACGGTGATGGTGAGGTCGGGGCTGTAGAACGGCATATCGTTGTTTCCTCCGTCCCACATCACGATGTCTCCCTCCTCCTCGGCAAGCCTGAGTATCTCCCCGTAATCCACCCCGGAGTAGACCACTCCTCCCTGCTCGACGTGCTGCTCGTATTCCTCCATCTCTTCCACCGTTATCCCAGAGCTCACCACTTCCTCAACGGACCCGTACCTCTCCACCGCCCTCTCGAACTTCCCGTAGGGCATGGGGTGCCTGACCACCACCGGCCTCCACCCTTCCCAGGAGAGGGCCCTGAAGATGTAACGCGATATCGTGCTCTTCCCCGCGCCCGTCCTGGCCGCCACAACCGCCACCACAGGCCTCCTCGACTTCAGCATCGTGTCATTCGGTCCCAGGAGGTGGAATGAAGCCCCCTCCGCCATCGCGACGGACGCCGCGTGCATCACATGCTCGTGGGATACGTCGCTGTAGCAGAAGAAGACGTCCTCCACCCCCCGTGTCCTTATGAGCCGAGGAAGCTCCGACTCCGGGAAGATCGGTATGCCGTGAGGGTAGTAGGCCCCCGAGAGGGAAGGCGGGTACGTCCTGTTGGAGATGTACGGTATCTGGGTGGCCGTGAAGGCCACGACCTCGTACTGGAGGTTCTGCCTGAAGAACACGTTGAAGTTATGGAAGTCCCTTCCGGCCGCCCCCATTATTATTGCCTTCCTTCGACCGTCCATGGCTGATATCGGCCGGCCTCCAGGTATAAAAAATGGTCCCCCGTATCCCGGCCCCCATATGGCTGTCGACGGAAGGTCGGATGTCGAACGACGTATGATGACGCCGTCGCCGGAGCCTGGACAACCTATATATGCGCAGATGCGTGGCTCATTTCGAGTGGCCTCGACATGTCGGAAAGGGTGGAATGGTACGAGGATTTCGTCGACCTGAAGCATCGGCCGGAGAAGGACGAACTCGTCGCCCTCTTCAAGGTGACCCCCGCCAAGGGTTTCACCATGAAGGAGGCGGCGGGGAGGGTGGCGTCGGAGAGCAGCGTCGGAACATGGACGACCCTGACCACCCTCACCGAAGACGTCCGCAGGCTCATGGCCAGGGCCTATGAGATCGACGGGAGGTACGTATACGTCTCATACCCTGTCGGCCTCTTCGAGCAGGGGAACATGGCCCAGGTCCTGAGCAGCATAGCGGGCAACGTCTTCGGGATGAAGGCGCTGCGAGGGCTGAGGCTTGTGGACGTCAGCTGGCCTGAGGAGCTGGTCAGGTCGTTCAGGGGGCCCAAGTTCGGGATAGGCGGGGTCAGGGACTTCATGAAGGTGAAGGGGAGGCCCCTCACCGCCTCCGTGCCAAAGCCCAAGCTGGGGCTCACCTACGAGGAGCATGCCCTACACGGCTACGAAGCTTGGGTGGGAGGCCTCGACCTCCTGAAGGACGATGAGAACCTGACCAGCCAGGGCTTCAACAGGTTCGAGGACAGGGCGAGGGAGTGCTTCAGGCAGAGGGACAGGGCGGAGAGGGAGACGGGGGAGAGGAAGAGCTACCTGGTGAACGTCACTGCGGAGACTAAGGAGATGGTCAGGAGGGCCAGGCTGGTGAAGGACTTGGGTGGAGAATACGTGATGGTCGACGTGGTCACCGCCGGCTGGTCCGCCGTCCAGACTCTCAGGGAGACGTGTGAGGAGCTCGGGCTGGCCGTCCACGCGCACAGGGCCTTCCATGCCGCCTTCACGAGGAACCCGAACCACGGAATGAGCATGGCCGTGGTGGCGGAGGTCTGCCGCCTGATCGGGGCGGACCAGCTGCATGTCGGGACGGTGGTGGGGAAGCTGGAGGCCAGCAGGTCGGAGGTCCTGAACCTAAAGGAGAAGCTCACGGCGGAGGAATCGAAGGGTGGACCCCTCCGGTCCCGGTGGTACGGGCTGAAGCCCGTGATCCCCGTCAGTTCCGGCGGCCTTCACGTCGGCCTCGTGCACCGGGTCTTGGACATCCTCGGCACGGACATAGTGGTCCAGGTGGGAGGTGGGGTCTGGGGCCACCCGGGGGGAGGGAGGGCTGGCGCGAAGGCCCTAAGGGACGCCATAGATGCGTACCTGGAGGGCCGAACCCTCGAAGAATACTCCGAGAGGAGCCGTGAACTGAGGGAAGCCCTGGAGAGATGGGGGACGGCCACCTACAGGTGAACGACGTCCGCCGAACCGCGGGCAGAAGGCTTCACATTTCTTTCAACAACTTGACCCGCAAACCCTCAAATACCTCCGTCGTCTACTCGGGAACAAGGTGAATTATGACGACACTTGGGCGGCCGCCACTGGAGGTCCTGAGGGCGAAACTGAAAGGCCTGGATTACGACAGGTTGGCAAGGATGGACAACCCGAGGGTCCATTCCTTCGTCGCAGAATTCGTCGAGCTCTGCTCCCCCGCCAGAGTCTACGTGTCGACAGGGACGGACGAGGACCTCGCGTACGTTCGGAGGGCTGCGATAAGAGAGGGTGAGGAGATGCCCCTGGCGCTCCCGGGGCATACGTGCCATTTCGAAAACTACTACGACCAGGGTCGAGACAGGGAGCATACGCTCATCCTCGTCTCCAAGGGCGAGGACCTGGGGTTCGGGCTTCGCACTGGCGAGAGGGCCCCTCGCATATCTGAGGTCAGGGAGATCCTCGCCGGGATCATGAAAGGAAGGGAGATGTTCGTCTGCTTCTACTGCCTCGGCCCCGCCGGCTCGGAGTTCTCCATCCCATGCGTCCAGATAACGGACTCTCCTTACGTAGCGCACAGCGAGAACATACTTTACCGTCAGGGCTTCGGCGAGCTGGTCAGGCTGGGGAGGGAGGCTCGCCCCTTCTTCTTCGTCCACTCCGAGGGCGAGCTGGACGAGAACCGCACTAGCAGAAACCTTGACAAGAGGAGGATATACATCGACCTGGAAGGCGAAACGGTCTACAGCGTCAACACACAGTACGGCGGAAACACTATCGGCCTCAAGAAGCTGGCCATGCGCCTGGCCATCAGGAGGGCTTCTGCCGAGGGCTGGCTGAACGAGCACATGCTGATCATGAGGGTGAACGGGCCGGGCGGAAGAGGCACGTACTTCACTGGCGCGTTCCCGTCGATGTGTGGCAAGACCTCCACCGCCATGATGGAGGGCGAGAACATACTGGGGGACGACATAGCTTACCTCAGGAAGCGTAACGGCAGGGTGAGGGCGGTGAACGTAGAGAAGGGGGTCTTCGGGATCATCCAGGGCATAAACTCCAAGGACGACCCGATCCAGTGGCGCGTCCTGAACTCCCCTGGCGAGATAATCTTCTCCAACGTCCTGGTGACCCCGAATGGGGAGGCCTACTGGGACGGCAAGGACGGGCCCGTCCCCGTGAGAGGGAGGAACCACTCCGGAGATTGGTGGCCGGGAAAGAAGGACGAGAAGGGGAGGCCCATCCCACCATCCCACCCGAACGCGAGGTTCACAGTGGCGCTTGAGCTGTTCGGCAACGTGGACTCCAGGCTTGACGACCCCGAAGGGGTGGAGGTGGGTGCGATAGTCTACGGTGGTAGGGATTCCGACACCTGCGTCCCCGTGCAGGAGTCGTACGGATGGGTGCATGGGGTGGTGGCCTTCGGGGCCTCTCTCGAGTCTGAGACGACGGCCGCCACGCTCGGGAAGGAAGGTGTGAGGGAGTTCAACCCCATGTCCAACCTGGACTTCCTCTCGATACCCGTCGGCAGGTACGTGAAGGACAACATCGACTTCGGGAAGGGGCTCGATAGGCCTCCCGTCATCTTCGGGGTGAACTACTTCCTCAGGGACAGAGAGGGCCGCTTCTTGAACGAGAAGTCCGACAAGAGGGTGTGGTTCAAGTGGATGGAGCTCAGGGTGCACGGGGAAGCCGAGGCCCTCGACGTCCCGACCGGCCGCATCCCCGCCTACGGCGACCTCAAGCGTCTGTTCGGGGAGGTGCTGGGCAGGGATTACCCCAGGGACTCGTACGTGCAGCAGTTCACGGTCAGGATACCGGAGAACCTGAGCAAGCTTGACCGCATCGAGAAGATATACATGGGGGTCCCCGACGCCCCGCGGGAGGTCTTCGACGTCCTCTCTCAGCAGAGGAGGAGGCTGGAGGAGGCCCGCAGCAGGATGGGGGACTACGTAACACCTGACCGCTTCGAACGATGACCGAAGGGGCACCCTTAACCGCTTAAATCCGACGAGCCCGTGGCCCCCACCGGCATGGCCACGGCGCGGAATGTCTTTGAGGTCGAGGCGGCGGCCCATACGGCGGAGCACGTGTTCATCAGGAGCCTCCAGAACCTTGGGGTGAGCCTCGTGGTGCACAGGGTGGACCATGAGGGGTCCGTCGGGAAGGTCACCCTTGAGGCCGAAGGACTCACGTGGCCGAAGGTCATCGGGGCCAGCGTCGAGACGAACAGGGCGATAATGGCCGACCTCCCCGTGACGGAGCTGAAGTACGAGGGCCTCGAGGACGCCGTCAAGGCGCACCCCCTCCTCAGGGCGAGGGGTGACAGGGTGGAGGGGCAGGTGAGGGTCATCAAGATAGGCGATTACGACGTGGCGACCTGCACCCATGCCCACTCGAGGACCACCTCCTCAGCACGCTTCTTCCTGGTGACGGACATGCGCAGCCTGGCGGGCGGCGAAGTGGAGGTATGCTTCGCCGTAGGAGAGGGCGCCCTGAAGGCCCTTTCGGAACTGTTGGAGGAGCTCGTGGAGGCCTCCGAGGCGGCCCAGTGCAAGCCCAGGGCCCTGCCTTCCAACGTGAGGAGGCTGCAGTCCCAGGTACGCCACCTTCGGAGGGCGCTGGGGGCGATGACGGCCCAGCTCGTCCGCTCCATCGCGCCCTCGGCCCGCGTCGGCCCCGCGGACGTCTACGCGCAAGATGTGGGAGAGGCCCTCGGCCACGTCCTCCAGCGCGAAGTGGGGGAACTGTTGAAGTCCGGCCAAAGGATCTACGTCATCTCGTATTCCGAGGCTGGCCAGCGATCCTACCTTCTGGCTAGGAGCGACGACGTGCCGTTGGACTGCCCCTCCGTCCTGAGGCAAACCCTCGAGGGCCTGGGCGGCAGATGTGGCGGCAAGGCCAACTTCGCCATGGGGGGCGCGCCCCACGGCGAACCGAGGGAAGTGCTCGCGCGCATAACGCGGCAGGTCGCTGCCGAGCTGGGCGCAAAGAGCTAAAATTCCCGCCGCCCATAGCCCCAGCGGGCGAGGTGATGGCGATATGTCCGCTCCGACTCTCGTCATGGTCCCGGGGCCCACGAACCTGCATCCCAGGGTGCTCCAGGCCATGTCCCTCCCCATGGTTGCCCACACTAGCAGGGAGTTCTACGAAGAGTTCGTCGAGATCCTGGACCTGACGAGGTACGTCTTCCAGACGAAGGGCGAGGTCGTCGTGTTCTCCGGTTCTGGCACATTGGGGATGGAGGCCGTGGCCGCCAGCCTCTTCGAGCGGGGCGATAAGGTCCTTTCCTTGGAGACGGGCTTCTTCGGACGCAGGTTCACGAAGATATCGAGGATATACGGAGCCGACGTAACGGTGCATTCTCCCCCCGAAGGTCGGCCGGCGAGGCCGGAAGAGGTGGAGGAGCTGATGGCCAAGGAAAGGTACAAGGCGCTGCTCATCACTCACATAGAAACGAGCATGGGGCTCGCCAACGACGTCAGGAGGTTGGCGGAGGTGGCACATCACAACGGCGCACTCGCCGTCGTCGACTCCGTCTGCGGGGTGGGTGGGGCGGAGCTCAGGTTCGACGATTGGGGCCTCGACGTGGCCTTCTGCGCCTCCCAGAAGGCGCTTGCGGCCCCGCCCGGGGCGATGCTCATGTCCCTTTCTAATAGGGCGCTCGACGCGTTGGAGGGGAGGAGGAGCCCCATCCCGTCATATTACTTCGACCTCAGGGAATGGTTGAAGGTGATGAAGGACCCGAAGATCTACCTCTCCACCCCCACCGTCCCTGTGCTCAGGGCACTCCGTGTGGCGCTGCAGATGGTCAGGGAGGAGGGGCTGGAGGAGAGGTGGGCGAGGCACGCCAGGCTGTCGCACGCCTTCAGGGAGGCCCTGCGGGAGCAGGGGGTGGAGAGCTGGGCAGAGGACCCGAGCCCGACCGTCACGGCCATCAAGGCGAAGGAGGCGGCCGGCGTGCAGAGGGAGATGATCTCACGTTCGAACGTGCTCGTTTCGAGGGGGCTGGAGGCCCACAAGGACGATATGGTGAGGGTCGGCCACATGGGAAACGTCACAGAGGGGGACCTCCTGCGCACTTTGGTGGCCTTATCCCAGGCCCTGGCCTCCCATGGGGCGGAGGTCGACCCGGGGGAGGCCGTATCGACGTTCCTCAAAGCGCTACGTTAGCGGCGGCCGCGGCGACCTCCGCCCTGAACCTCTCCTTCTCCCCTATGAAGGACCGGATGGGGCGGCCGTTCACCACCAGCCAGTTCCTCCCCCTCCTCAGGTACTCTTGTGGCCTTTCCCACCTGTTCATCAGCTCCACTGGGTACCCCGGCAGGACTTCGTGCACCATCCTGGCTGTCTTGAGCGCGAAGGGCAGCGAGAACTGGCAGGAGGGGGTGAAGAAGACGACGGCCTTCCCCAGGTCCGTCCTGCTCGGCATGAACCTGTCCTCGACCTCTGGCGGTCGGTAGCTGCCAGCCAGCTCGTAGTACATCGTTATCCCGAAGTCCCTCCTCTCCTCGGCCGACCTCCTGAAGCCCAACCCCTCGTAGAACTTCGTCATCGGGTAGTGTTCGAAGGTGTCGAAGGCATCGGCGACGATGCAACGGCACCTCCCTCCTTGGAACCATGGATGCCCGCCGCCCATTTCGGCGATCAGCCCCCTTACGAGCCTGGTCCCTATCCCCTTCCTCTGGGTCCCCTCTCCGTTGTTGTAAATGCAGTGGACGTAGCAGTAGTCCCTCCTCCTTGCGGGGCTGCACGGGTCTGCATATTCTGGGTAATAGGTGAGGAGGGCCGCAGGCCTTCCTCCAAGGTAGGCGAGCTTCGTCATCGAGCCGTACCTGTCCATCATGTCCTGCAGCCACTTTCTTTTTAGGTCGATGCCGGGGCGGTGGGAGGGGTCCGAGAGCCTCCTCCAGGAACAGACGTAGATGATGTCTTCGACATCTTCGTGGGCAGCGTCCTTCACCACTATCTCAGGCAAGCGCTGTCCTTGTTACTTTGTAGCCCTTCCGGCTACATAAACGCTTGTGAGGGGGCCTTGGGGGTTCCCTTCGGTCGCTCCGGGGAAGCTCTGGCCGCCGGGGCAGGTGGAGGGCGAGAAAAAGGACTTATACCCAGCCGACCTGAGTCCCTGAACGGTAGCCCGCAGCCCGGTCGAGGCGTGTAGGCGCCGCCGAATCTAGTGGCCAAGGATACCAGGCTCTGGATCCCCACGGATGGGCTAGATCACGCTTCCTTGGCGAAGGCCAGGGAGGAGATACCTGGCGACAGGGGTTCGAATCCTCTCCGGGCTACCACCACTTGGGATGGTAACCCTAAATGGTCTTAATGATGGGATGGACACCCACGGGTACTCTAGGAAGGTCGAAGGACAGATTGAGCGACTTTGGCGATCCTGGGACGGACCCGTGGCGATGGACTTCTTGAACCACATGAGGGCCCTCGACAGGGAGTGCACGGCCTCGGCCCTCGAGCAGCTCCTTTGGTATGCGAAAGTGGGCCGAAGGATAGATCGCTTCCGCTAAAGGCTCCCTTCCCAGGCTTCCTTGGCCTTCGACGTCGCCCTGTCAGATGTAGCGGTCATCCCTGCTTTGCTTCGACCGCGTTCCCAGGCTCACGAAGAGTTGACGACACAGAGGCCTTGCCTTCACGATATTCGATGAGCGTATGGGCGATCATCAGGGCGACGGTCGCGGCCGCAAGGAGGGCTATCAGCCTGAAATCGAAGGTCACTATGTTGGTCGCACCGCCGCTCGTACCGCCAAGCACGGCCAATCCCAAGTTCTCCAAGTTTCCAAGGCCGAGGACGAAGAGCACGATCAGGAACCAGAAGAGCTCGTAGGCTATCGAGACGCCCAGGCCTGCCAGAGACGCTCTCCCGATCGACCCTCGCAACACGACGAAGGCAGCCATCGTCACACCTATGGTCGCCACCTTGTTCAGGAGGGGCATCAGGTCAAGGCCTCCCATCGAGGCGAAGGCCCTGAAGAATTCGCTCGGAAGATAAGTTTCGAGCGCGAGAGGCACAACGGTGAGGAAAGTCAAGGTGAGGAAGGCCAAGAGCACGGTCCTGATCTTGATCCTCATGGTCAGCCGCCTCCGACCTTCATGACCTGCGATAGCCCCATGAGGTCTCCCAGCGTCCTGACGCCCATCTTCATTTCGAAGTAGCCCTTCGCCGCCGCCAGGTCGCCCCCAGGGACAAGTTCGGCCGGGATCTTCATGGCAAGGGAGATGGCCTGGCTGCCGCCCGGCCCTATCTGGACGGTGGTCGAGTTCGTCGCGATGACCTTCTGGTCCAAGTCGGATATCGTCAGTTCGAGAGACAGGCTTACGCCGAGGAAGCCATTGTTCCTCGGGCTCCCGGCGAACGTGAGCGTCCAGTCGCCGGTGCTCTCATCCTTCGTCAACTGGGGTCCGAACGATCCCCAGGAGGCTATCCCGGAGATGAAGGCGATCAGATTGTAAAGGCCGGCCACGCAGACGATTATCGTAACGACCTCAAGGACCTTGATGCTGAGCTTGAGGGCCCTCTTCTTCTCCAATCGATTGCCCTACTGCGAGGAGCGCACATAAAAGCATTTGGCGAGCTCGTCCTGGCCTTGAGGCTTTGCGCCTCGTCGACCTCGCGTCTTCCGCAGCGACCTTCAGCCCCATCTCCTCTTCTCTGGGAACGCCTTCCGGTCGATACGGTCATAGGAGGCGGCCCTGCAGCCGTGTGGACCCCATGAAAAGGTCGTCGCAGGGATGCGATGCTCCCTGTCACACCAGCTGCTTTCCGCAGTGTGGGCAGAACTTCATATCCTGTGCCACGGGCGCGCCACAGCTGGGGCAGTAGCGACCTGGAGCCTGCTGGCCGAGGGGAAGGCCAGCCCCGGACGCGGGTTGAGCCGGCCTCCACACGATCGCCAGGATCCCGCCCACGAAGCAGAGGAGGAATCCGATCACGAAGCCTCCCATCCCGCCCACCCAGCTCAGCAGGGAGAATAGGACGATCAGCGCCCCCCAAGTGTCATGTTGCTCCGGGTTCGATCTCAGCTTCATCGCTCCATAGATCAGCACGATCCCCCATATCACCCCCAGGACGCCGAAGAGACCAAGCAGGCCGAAGGCGAAGAACGTTATCGCGGCTCCGAAGACCGCGAACAGCAGGCCGCCGATGAGAACGAAGATCCCTCCGATGAGAGAAAGGAGATGGGCGGCGTCAGGATAATCCGTCTTGACGCTCAAACCGTCCTCGTTGGGTTGCCATCACATTTAAGGTTGCCGTCCCGGGTGGGCTTCGGTGAGATTTCCAGACTGGGCCCGCATGGTCAGGGTAATGGAGGGGTCGTTGGCCCTCATCTAAGGTCCCGGCCCGATGCCCCTCGGGCTGACCCCTCGCTTCCATCGTTTCATTTGTGCCACAAGACATGCCTCAGGCGTTACCCTTCGGTTGCGTCTTCTCCATGTCTTAGGCACTGGCCTTCTCCTGCCTCATCCTGGCCTCCCCCACCGGAGATATCCACAGAAATACTTCTTGGTGTGCCTCCCGTGGGCGCAGCCGCTCCAGTGCAGGTTGTGCTGGTGCATCAGGAGGAAGAAGGCCATCTTCATCTTCGGGGGAGGGTCGGGGTTCCTCTCGAGGAACTTCTTTTCCAGGTACTGTGATATGAGCTCGGGCCTCCCGGGATCGTAGTAGAGGGAGAAGAAGCCCCCAAGTAAATCGAAGGCCTAATAGGTGAAGCCCGTCGTCCTATGGATGGCGCTGCTGAGCCTGGCCCACGGGATCTCAGGATGGCGGTGGAAGTAACCCACTATGTTGACGTCGCTGGGGGCGAAGCCCTTCTCCCTGAACTCCTTGATGCATGGAGGCTCTCTCATCCATCGTGCATCTCCCGATAGGCGTGGAAGCGATAAAGAAAGAAAAGAAAGAAAAGGAATGATCCAGTTGTTCAGCTTACGGTAGTACGATGGCCTTGGGATATGTAGTACCAGCAGCGCTGACGAGCGTTATTTCGACAGTATTGCCAGGTGTCCATGGAGCTTGCTTGTTAGGCGAGACGACCCAAATCGTAAAGCTTCCGCCACTGGGAACACTCACAGTAGTCAACGCAGGATTATCGGCCGTGCCATCCCAGTACCACGTTGTAACCGAGGGTGCAGAAGTTGGTGGGGCGGTAGCCCTGCTTCCTCCCGCTGTGGCGGGGACGCCGTTCACTTGAACTTGGACAATCGTACTGCCAGAACTACCTGAATTGTCACCGGATATGGTTACCTCATACGCAGTGCCAGTAGCAAAAGTCCCGTCGGCATATCCAACGCTGATTCCCAGCTTCTCGTACTTGCTGAACGAAGTCGTCAAGCCTGAAGCCCAGAAGGCCACGGCGATCCCGATGGCGACTGCCACCGCAATCAGTATGACCGTAGCGATTACGGGGCTCACGGCTCTGCGATGCGTCATGTCGTCAATGTGTACCATTTGAAGCCTTATAAATGCTGGGATAGCACGGACTCGAACTTACCCGCTTGCCCGTGACCTTTCATGCGGCCTTCGCCATCACCCCTGTCCGAGGTTAGACCAGGTCGAGCCCCCCTTCTTAAGAAACGGGAGTGGGCGACGGGCACGATTCCCTCTGGACCTACGCAAGCGGTAGTGAGGACGGGCGCCGAACCCCCGCTCAGACTTCGGAACTCCTGGGCGATGGCCCGCGAGGTTGCGGAGGAGCTTCCTGGGGCGGGCTTCATCCAGCGCGCGAACCTGGAAACACGAAGCCGGCATCATAAGCCGTCCCTCCTCGCGGTGAAGCCTGGGGCTCGATGCCCTCCGAAGATGGCCGAGCGCGGGGCCGCAGGAGGTACATTATATAGACAATTTAAGTTATAAAGGCTAAACATATATATCCTCGCCGGATACCCATCCAACAGGACCAAATTTGGACGCCACACAGACGGAAGGAAGGTGGACCTCCAGGTTCATCTACGCCGCGATCGCGCAGGGGTTCTGCGCCTTCGTCATAACCGCCCTGATCGTCCTGCCAATACTCAATCCATCTCCGTCCAGGATCATCGCCGGGGGCAGCGCTGGCACTTGGCTCACCGTGGGCTACCTTTCCTACTTGGTGGTGGGAGTGATGGGGGTCGCCGTGACGGCCCTCTTCTACCATTACCTTGAGGTGGACAGGAAGATATCCTTCAGCGGGCTCACCAACGGGCTGGCCTGGGCCCACTTCCTGCTCATGAACGTGGGGGTCGTCGCAGCGACCTGGATGATGATGTACGCCGGCTTCATCGGCGGCGCCGGCCTCATGCCCGCTGCCCTGGGAGGGGGCGGGCTGAACACGGGGCAGGTCCACGAGCTGATAAACCCCTACGTCGAGCCCATCGGTTACTCGATAATCGCCTTGGGCCTCGGCGTACTGCTGGGCGGGATAGGGTTCGTCCTGAGCTTCAGACGGAAGTAGCTCTCGCGGTCCCATCTCCTTTTTTCTTTCTCGACCTGGCATCCAGCGCCAGCACCGCTACTACGATCGCGGCCACCCCGGCAAAGAAGGCGCCAAGGACGGGGAGAGAGGGCGTCACGTACTGCGCGCGCCCCAATTCGTTAAAGGTCCATGAAACTCTCCCGTCTCCCAGCTCTTCCATCGAGATGAAGGAGGGCGGTTCGTAGCCGCCCACGAGGAAGAGCGGCCTGTGCGCCGGGTCCCACCCACCCGTGTGGTACCATCCACCCACGACCCTCCTCCCATCCACCTCGAGCGAATCCATCGTCAACCTGCCCATCCCTTCGAAGGTGGTCCTGTTTGACGTGTAGGCCTCCAAGGCGAAGACTTCATGGTCCCCCACCCTGAACGAAGGCCTTTCCTCCGCCATCACGGGGCCATCGACCTCCTCGTGGGTGCCTAGGTCCCTCACGGAGTACCTCCAGCCCGACCCGTCGTAGTAAAGCGACATGCTCACGGAAGCCCCGGGGGCCATATCCGGCCTGCTTTCGTTCGTCACCCATACGTAGGTCTGAGGGTACGTCCTGAAGTCCGCTATGTACTGCACGTACGCCCTCCAAGACGACATGCCGGGGTATATGCCCGCGGCGACCTGGAGGATGGCCCCCGACCGAGTCATGGCGGAGAGTATTGCGTAGATCGTGTCGTCCGTCCTGCCTATGGAGGGGAGCCTGAAGGAGACGGTCAGGTTGCTCACCTGGCCCCACGAGAGGGTCCCTCCGTCCTCCAGAGGAGCTCCCTGGGGGACCGTGACCCCCAGGGCCCAGGAAAGCCCGGCGGGGGGCTGCTCCCAGGGGTCTTCTGAGCGTGCACCTGGCTCCCCCGAGAAGGCCGGGCCGGTCAAGACGGCCCATGCCAGCAGGAAAGCCAAGGCAAGGCGTCGGGCTCTCATTTCAGCCCAAGACATGCCAGGCCAACGCCTGAGTTCACGCACCGGCTTCCCTGAAGGACCTTGCTACGCCCAATACGCTCAGGCCAGCTCCAGCCACGGCCGCCAGCGCGCTGACCGTTATGGGGTTGACGTAAGGCTGCAGGATCCCCTCTATGGCCTGTTCGGAGGCGTGCTGTATGGAGCGGGCGTAGCCTCCCTCGAACCCGGCCATCCCAAGCATGATCGAGGCGGCCGTAACGCCGAAGTACAGGAGCGGGAGCCCGGCTAGAAGGGCCACGCCGTCCGCCCTGCGCCCCTCCCCCCGTTCGACCATGTAGAGGATGGAGGAGAACGCCGCAAGCCCCGCGAATCCGACGACGATGTAGAGGAGGTACCCTACCATGAACCATGTTCCCGGCCCCCCGCCAACGATGATCGGCGGGATGTACGAAAAGGGAGGGAAGGGCAGGACTATCGCGACGGTCCATATCATCGCCCCCACCGCCGCCGTGTACGAGGCCATCCTATACCTCGGGTACCACTCCGCCCCCGGCCTTCGTGGTTTCATATGGAGGATGAACGGCCCTGTCGATAAAAAGGTATCCTTGCCGGGCAGGGATGGGTTTTGACGACCTCCTTTTCTACCGCGCAGCCCTTCTCCTCGTGAACGGTGAAGCATGAACGGGGCGGAGGCCATCCTCAGGTTGGGCAGGTTCCACTTCCTGCCCGGCGGGTTCCTCGTCTACGCCATGGGGCTGGCCATCTCGTCCAGGGCTGGCTTCGTCCCAGAAGCGGTCCCGGCCTCGCTCGCCCTCGCGGGCGTGCTCTCAGCCCAGCTCATGACGCACTTCGTGAACGAGTACTTCGACTACGAGGGAGACATGCTTTCAGACAGGACTGCCTTCTCCGGAGGCAGCGGTGTCCTGGCCTCCGGGATCGTCCCAAGGAGGAGGGCGTTGCAGCTCGGCGCCTCCTGCTTGGTATTCGGGTTGGCATCCGCCCCGGCCCTTGCGTCGATGGGCAGGACGTGGTTCCTACTTGCGTACGCTCCGTTGCTCTTCATCGGCTGGTTCTACTCATCTCCGCCGTTGAGGTTCGTCTCCACCGGCTTGGGCGAGACCTTCGCGTCCTTGGCCGTGGCCTACCTCGCTCCGGTTTCGGCCGCGCTCAGCCAGGCCTTCCTTCCACTTCAGAAGTCTATCGTCCTCCTCCCCTTATCGGTCTGTATGCACGCGATGATGCTAGGCGTCGAAGCCCCGGACCGACCTTCCGACGAGCTCTCAGGCAAGCGGAACCTTGTCGTCAGGCTGGGCATGAGGAGGACGGCCCGGGCCTACCTTCTTATCTTCTTCACATCGCTCGCAGCCCAACTGACCCTGGTCCTGGCGGGCTCGCTGGGGCCGCCGTCCCTGGCGGCCTTCGCCCTTTCCCCTGCTGCTATAGCGGTATCGAAGTGGATGGGGGAAGGTGAGCCCCTTCGGGGGAAGGTGGCATCGATGGTGGCATTCGTCTGCGTTTCCATCTTCTTCGGGTTCGCCCTCTCCACCCTGGCGGGCGCTTAGCGCCCGGCCTCCAGGGGGCCTTCTACGGCGGTGCGTGCGGAAGGGCGCAGGCCTGCAGGAGAGGAAAGGAACGCCATCATCAGGGGGAGAAATGCATGACGAAACCCAGGAAGATGCTCAGCATCAAGATGGCGAAGACCGTGCCGCTCACGAGGGCCTGCCTGCCCTCACGGTTGTAGGCGAAGGCCAGGGTCCCCACGAACGTCCTCGTTACCGGGGTGGCTATCAGGACTACGGTCGCAGCGTAGAGGACAGGCCAGGAGAGAGGCTGAAGCCCAGGGGCGGCCTGCAGGACGAGCCCCACTACGAAGAGCCCCGTGCTCATGACCATCCCTGAGACGAGCACGTAGTACAGCGCCCTGTTCACGTCCACCGCCATCTCTCATCCCCCCGGGGTCGGCAGGCCGATCCCCCAGGCCTGCAGGCCCTTCGCCAGCATCGTATACGCCAGGTAGAGCATGATGGCCACGAAGAGAAGCTTGATGTTCCTAGCCTTCAACCTGTTCATCACCCACGTGCCCACCGTCGCGCCCAAGGTCGTCCCGATGGCGACGGGGGCCAGGACGTCCAGGTCCAGCTTCCCTGCGGCGAAGTAGGTGATGGCGCTGGTGGCCGCGGTCACCCCTATCATGAACTTGCTCGTGGCAACGGCTACCTTCATCGGGACGTTCATGTACCTGTTCATCGCCGAAACCTTGAACACCCCTCCGCCTATCCCCAGGAGGCCGGAGCCGACCCCGGCCAGGAAGGAGATGACCCCTCCGGGCAGGCTTCCGTTGATCACATATTCCACCTTAGTCCTCTCCGCCACGTCGAAGTAGTCTCCCCTAAGGCCCAGGTAGCTCGTGACCCTGTCTTGCTTGACGGAGCCGAAGCCCTCGGACAGGAGCTTCTTCTCGTCCAGGCCCCTCGTCCTGAAGAGGGTGGCCGATAGGTAGAAGAGCATACCACTGAAGACGAGGAAGAGCATCTGGCTGTTCAGCTGAAGGGCGATGATGCTTCCCGCCAGGGCCCCCAGCGTAGTCCATATTTCGAGGAAGAACGCCAGCCTCACGTTCGTTATCCTCTGCTCCAGGTAACCCGACCCGCCCGCGTTGGAGGTCGCTATGACGGACGCGATGCTGGCGGCTATGGCCACATGTATCGGGACCCCCAGGTACACCGAGAGTATGGGCACCAGTATCAGGCCCCCGCCTATCCCCACCAAGGCCCCTATGAACCCCGCGAAGGCGGCGGCAGCCAGGCTCTGGACCACGAACAGGACGGTGGCGAACAACATCGAAGCCTCCCACGCCGCCCGTATAAAAGCTGTGCAAGCGGGTCGTGCGGGCCACGTCCGGCGTCAGAGGTCCGCGCCGAAGAGCCTCTGATGCTCCTTCTTCATGCACCTGTTCCAGACGAGCGTGATGCCAGCCCCCTTGGCCAGCCTTTCCGCCTCTTCGCTGTAGATGCCCTCCTGCAGCCATACGACCCCTATCCCCTTGGCGGCAGCCTCGGCCACGACCCTTGCCGCCTCAGGCGAGGGCCTGAAGACGTCCACGACGTCCACCCCTGCAGGGACCTCGCTCAACGAACTGTAGCATTTCTCGCCGAGTATCCTCTCAGCGAACGGGTTGACAGGTAGGACCCTGTAGCCGTGCCGCTTGAGGTACTCAGGGACGAAACCGGCCGGTTTGCCGAGGTCCCTGCTGGCCCCCACGACGGCCACGTTGCGCTTCCTCAGGATGCCTTTTATCGAGGAGTCGTCCAAGCCATCCGAAGGGATGCGTTCCACGGAGGCCTTCCCAAGTTTCCGACGTTTAAGTCTACCGAGGATTACCGGCCCTCTCCTCGAAGGGATGAAATGGTGAGGGGGATGGCGTAGCCACGATGCCTTCCTGGCCGACGGGAGCACTCGCGCCCCGTCGCTTCTTCTCGTCCAGCTCATCCTACTGCCGGACGCCCCTTCAGGAGGCGCCGCGTGGTCTCAGGCCCTGGGGCGCCTTATCGAGGAGGACGGGGAGGTCATCCCACCCGGGCGGACCGTCGCCCGTCGGGGGCGTGGGCCCGACTTGAGCGGGACAGGGAGCTTCTCTCCGGAGGCTCGCGCCGAATCCATCCACAGGATTGATCACGAAGGCTTCGACGTGCTCGTGGTCGGTGGAGGCGTCATGGGCTGCGGCATCACAAGGGAGGCCACACTCAGGAACTACAAGACGGCCCTGGTGAGTAAGGGGGACTTCGCGAGCGAAGCGAACGGCCACTCGTTCGGATTGGTCCGGTCGGGGTTCGATCGCCTCCGGCGTTACGGGCTTCGAGTGGGCCTGAGGGCGCTCCGCGAAGGCCGTACCCTCTCAAGCCTGGCCGGCCACCTCTTCAGCCCTCGGTCCCTACTGCTCGTGTCACAAAGGGAGGATGATCTACACAGCCGCGCGCACAGGCTGGGGCTCCTCCTCTGCGACCTCCTCTCCGGCTCACCGGCCTCCCTCCGGGCGCTCGGCGATGGGGAGTTGGGGGAAGCCGAGCCTCTGCTCCGGCTGGAAGGGGCGGAGAGGGCCCTCCTCCGCCATGGCTACGTCGTTGACGGCGACAGGCTCTCGCTTTCGAATGCGAGGTGGGCCTACGCCCATGGCGCCGCCGTGGCAAACTACGTCGCCCTGGTTGGTTTCATCAAAGATGGGGGGAGGATCGTCGGGGCGCACCTCAGGGACGCTCTGACGGGCGAAAGGTTCGGATGCAGAGCCAAGGTCATGGTCAATGCGGCGGGCCAGGACTGGGATGATGTGAGGCTATTGGATGACCCCTCCACCTCCAGGAGGCTCAGGTTCACGAATGCATCGAACTTGATCGTGAAGAGGGACAGGCTCCCCCTTTCTCATACCATCGTAATCGAGCCCAAAGGTGGACGCAGCGTAGCCACGGTCCCTTTGGGGAACTGCGTCGCCGTAGGGCAAGCCGACACGGGACACGTCGAGGACCATGGCTCGACCCACGCTTCAGCCCCCGACGTCGCGCATCTGCTGGAGGTCGTGAACCGTCACTTCCCGTCCTCATCCCTTGCCATGGAGGACGTACTGGTCTCCTACCCTTCGTCCCGTCCGGAGATGGTCGGCAGGTCGAGGAAGCCCCGGGTCGCAACGGACCATGCCATCCTTCTCAGCCCTTCGGGGCTCTTCTCCGTCGTCTGCGGGGAGCTCTTAACCTACAGGGCGACGGCGGAGGAGCTGATGGACATGGTTTCCGACGTCCTGCATTATGGCCACGGAATGAGGGTGTCCTTCCTCTCGGGAAGCTCCTTCGAACCCCTCGAAGGGTCGTTCGACGAGGAGCTTAGGAAGTCGATGCTGGCCGACATGACGAAAAGGGGGTTGGAGGCGGGCGTGGCCGACCACCTGCTCTCCTTGTATGGCTCGAGATACGAAGAAGTCCTTTCCATTTCGGAGGCCGACCACCAGTTGAGGGAAAGGATGAAACCCGGGCTTCCCCACATATGGGCGGAGGTCCCCTATTCGGTCACACACGAGTGCGCCGTCACCTTGGAGGACGTGATGGTCAGGAGGTTGCATCTGTTCGTGGAGGATGCGGAGCAGGGGCTGGACGTAGCGAGCAGGGTGGTTGAAACGATGGCCCCGTTGCTTGGCTGGGACGAGGGGATGAAGGCCCTCCAGCTATCCCTCTACCGGAGGCTTGTGGCCGAGTCCAGGCCCTAACCTCGGGCGCCTCATCCGGCGATCGTCGTAGGCGAAGGCCCGGCGATGCCACCCGCCGCGGAGGAGGAAGGGGAGTGCCCGAGCTCGCTTCTAGTTTTTGCTGAAACCATTATAAAACGTGAAACAAGACGGCTCGTCCGAGTTGAACGGGTGGACTTCGTTCGGCATGTTGATGGGGATAGGGGCGGCCTTGCAGATATCCCTGGGCTTCTTCCTCGATCGGGGAGGTAGCTGGCTCAGGGACGTGCACGCCTCGATCGGGTTCTTGGGCGTGGCCCTGGTTGCCGCTGGATTGTGGGGGGCATGGAGGAGGAAGGCGAAGGGCCCCGCCCTCTACTCCTCGGCCCTCATGCTCGTCCTGGTTGCCGTTCAAGCCTACTTAGGGGTTGCCCTGTTGGGGGGCGTGGAGCCGGGCGCGCTCCTGGGCCACGAGGTCAACGCCTTCCTCATACTGGCGGTGGGAGCCCTGGGCGGGGCCCTCGTCCGCAGGGAGAGCGATGTTCGTAACAGGGCCGGTGGGTAGTCCCGTGCGGCCGCAGCCCCCGCCGTAAGCGGGATTGCCGGTCGCCAGTGCCGCGTCCCCTTACGGCGCAAGGGGCTCAGGCTATGCGGACTTCAAATTCGCAAAACCTGTCCCCGTGGGCGATGCATGTGGGCCTCTCGACTACCAGCCTGCGGCCAGTCGCCTCCATTATCCCCTCCCTCTGACCCTCTTCGATCGTGGAGCAGACGTATTCGGGGTACCTGTTAGCCAGCTCCAGCAGGGGACAATTGTATATCCTGTAGACGAGCCTGTCCTTCCCCTCGTCCACCACTTCGGGCTCCCCCACGGAGTCCGCCACCGCCCTGTTTACGTAATACTCCTTGAAGCTGGCGATATCCCACTCCCTTACGCCGTGCTCCTTGGCCACGGCGGCCAGCGCTTCCTTCCCCATGTTACGTCCCATTTCGAACAGGACCTTCTTGAAGTTCTCCTCTCCGAGGGCCTTCTGGAATGCGTTCATCATGGAATCTGAGAAGGCCTGATACTGACGCTTGGGGAAGGTGAGAATGGGCGGGTTGTCGCTGACCTTATAGTAAGCCTTCGGCTTCCCCCTCCGGCCCTTCACCTCGTACCTTTCGATGAGGCCCACGCTCTCCAGGGCCTTCATGTGGTATCTGACCGTGAAGAGGCCCAGGGAGAGCCTGTCCGCTATCTCCTTTATCCCCTTTGGGCCCGCATACAGAAGCCTGAATATCTCGAGCCTAGACTTGCTCGTGAGGACGCGGTAGACTTCGATCTCATCAACAGACATCTGCCCGAATGACCCAGAATAAAGAGACTCAATTACCTATATAAAAATGACGATTAGCGCCTATTAACAGCTAGTTCCATACCTAAAACATATAGACTATAAGAACGGAGGGCATCCTCGTCGCAATATAATGGAAAACTGGACTTGTCGTGTCAGACCTGCAATTATTTAAAACATTTAGCCATTACGATGGACGAACCGGGCCCTCGGTCCCGGCCATGCTGGGGCGCGCTCGGGCGGGGCAACTACTTGACGATCAGGACTGGGGACTTCGCGAAGCGAACGACCCTCTCCGCTACGCTCCCCATGAGGAGCCTCTCCAGCCTCCCCATCCCCCTGCTCCCCACGATTATCAGCTCCGCCCCACAGGCCGAGGCGAATTCTATTATGCGCTGCGCGGGGTCCCCGGACGACAATTCCGTGTGAACGGTCATCCCTCTTCCCCTGGCCACCTCTTCGCACTTGGCCAGGACCTGCCTTCCCTCTTGCTCCAGCCTGTTGAACACCTCTAGGGAGCCGAAAGCATCGTAGCTGTAGGCGGAGGCGGGTATGTGTACGACGAAAAGGACGTATACCTCCGATGAGAACTTCTCAGCCAGGGACAGGGCGCTGTCCAGGGCCCTGTAGGCGTTCTCCGACCCGTCCACCCCCACCACGATCTTCGAGTACATCCTAACGAAGACTTGGAGGTGTAGGCAAATAAACGTATGCCACCCGCGTCTGAGCACCCGCATACGCCCCGTCCGTCAGGGCGTTCCGGCCCTCCTCGTCATCGGCGGACGGGCGGGGGCCTCCGCCCGAGATGGCGGTCGAAGGGCCCGCCTTCCCCCATTTTCACATCGATAGTTTCCCCTACGGGCGCGTGGCGGACGCGGACCGCTGACGGCCTGAGGCGCATCGTGGACCTGCGCGGGGAGCTAATGGCTAGAGGCTCTGCCCTCGTCCTCCGCCGCCGAACCGCGCCCTCCTTCTATGGACGAGACATGCTTCATCTTCGCTAACGCCCTTATGGCTTCTTCCACGTGTGACTTTGCATCAACCTGGGACCTGTAGACATGTCTCACAATCCCATCCCTACCTATCACGAAGGTCACCCTGGGTGAAACGAACTTTCCCTTCGCCCCGTAGAGCGACCTGATCTCCTGGCCTTCGTCGCTGACCAAGGTGAAAGGAAGGCGGTGGTGCGCCTTGAAGGAGGCATGGGATTCCACGGAGTCGGAGCTCACGCCGACGACGGTCGCCCCCAGCTCCTCGATCTTTCCCCAGCGGTCCCTGAACGCGCAGGCCTCAGCGGTGCAGCCCGGCGTTTCGTCCTTTGGGTAGAAGTAGAGCACCACCTCCCCCTTCGAAAGGAGGTCCTTCAGGCTGACCCTCGAGCCGTCGTCGGAGATGCCCTCGAACGAAGGGGCCTCGTCACCGACCTTCGGAGCCATGAGGTAATGCTGGCCATATATGACCATAAACCTTTCCCATCTTCCTTCGGGCTCACCGCCCAGATGACCTTGTGGAGGCCTTCAGCGAAGGCTTCGAGAACTTGAAAGGGTCTTCATATCCATCTATCAGCCCCAGCCGCCTTTGCTTCTCGAGGATCCTCACTATCGCCTTGGCGTGGATCCTGTCGTGCCATATGAGGCGCCTCATGACCTTCCTAATGGTCCAGAGCTCCTCATCCATCCTGAAGACCATGTTCGATGTGCCTTCTACGAAGGAAAGCCTGAACCTGTTGAGGCAGAGCTCCCTCACGGCCATGAAGTCCCCTCCTTGAGGGGTGTGCACGTTCATCCTGCTCAGGTAATAGTGCTGGCTTGAGTCCACGTGCTCGTAGACCTCCTGAACGCTCCTCGGGCAGCGCCCGTAGAAGGTCGGCCTATCCCTGTCCATGTCCACCCACCTCTTGAGCCTCACCTTCGAGTACAGCTTCACGAAGGTCTTCCCGGAATGCCTTGCAAGGGCCGTGAGGAGGTCGAACTCCTCCCTCCTCAGCTTCCTTCTGTCTGCGTCCAAGAGGACCTCGGAATCCGCGTCTTCGACTGGAAGAGAGCTCTGGTGCCACTGGACGACGGCCGTCCTCACCCTGGGAGGGGGTTTCAGGCCCAGCCATCTCATGTAGGACCTCACTTCGGCCTGGACCTTGGAGAGGCACTCCTTTTCGGTCGGCGCCCTTACGTAGGCACCGGGGAGCTGCACTAGGAAACCGATGCACCCCTTGCCATTTGTCTCCATCGCGACAGATACCCTCTCGTCCAAGTCGATGGTCAGAGGGCGGGCCTGCTCCAACGTCGTCTATCTAGACTGTGCGGCATCGGCTTAATAAGATGTGCCTTCGTGGGCCGGGAGCCCCCTTGGGGCGCGAAGACTTTGGGCAAAGGCGCAGATGCCTACGCGAGCCCGGCCGTAGATCAGGGGTGGACAGCCACGGCCAAGAGGAAGGTAAGGGGGAGGCCAGGGCGGAAGAGAAGGAGCGACCTTCGCCCCTTGGATGAACGCCTCACCGGGCCCGAAGCTCCGTCCACCTGAACCGACCTTCTCTTCTTGGGCCTCAGGTGCTTCGTGCTTTACGTCGTGAATTGGGGAGGGGGGGCACGGGCGCCATCCCGTTCGGTCCGGTTCAGCCGTCGCCGTAGCGGCTCAGCCCGTCCCTTACGTAGGCCTTGAAGGCATCTACGTCTAGGAGCGTCCCGACCCGCGCGTTCTGCGGCATCCCCCAGAGCCCCATCCGGTCGCAGACCGTCCTGCCCCGTGTCCATTGCCCCCTGGTCTCCACCTCCACCCTCATCGGAACGCATTTCACCATGTTCGGATGGAGGGCGCCCGCCAGGGCGCACGGATCATGTAGGGGACAGCCAGGGAATCCGAACACACTCCTGTAGGTGCCCATGAAGAACGACAGGAGGTCGGCCACGACTTCGGCCACGCTGTTCTTAAGCCCCCTTATCTCATCTATGTCCTCCTCAAGGTAGAGCGCTTGGTGGGTGACGTCTAGGCCCACCATGGTGAGCCGCATGCCAGAATGGAAGACCACGTCCGCCGCTTCGGGGTCGACGTAGGCGTTGAACTCCGCGGCGGGGGTTACGTTCCCTTCGCCGCAGGAGCCACCCATCCACACGACCTGCTCTATGCGCTCCCCCAAAGAGGGTCTCCTCATCAGGGCCGTGGCGACGTTGGTGAGAGGCCCTGTGGCCACGATCGTGATGTCTTCCCTCGAGCTCTCGGCCATCTCCACGATGAGGTCAGCGGCGTGCCTCCCATCCAGCTCCATGGCGGGCTCGGGCAGGTCCGCTCCGTCCAGCCCGCTGTCGCCGTGCACCTTCCCCGCCGTGACCAGCCTCCTCCTTAGCGGGCGGGCACAGCCGGCAGCCACAGGGACGTCGTAGCGTCGCGCAAGCGTGAGGACCCTGAGGGCGTTGTAACTGGTCTTGTCCAAGGTCTGGTTGCCCGCCACGGTCGTGACGGCCAGGAGGTCGACGGCCGGGTCTCTGGCCGCTAACAGGATGGCTATGGCGTCGTCGTGGCCGGGGTCGCAGTCGAGGATGAGCCTCTTCTTCACAAGCAGGGTCCGGACGTCCTGGGTATAAAGCATATTGAAGCAGTCACGGGCCATCTCTTTTCGTTCTGCTTTGGTGCGAGGCGTCTAGTTATGCCGAGGCCACATTTGCCGGTGCTTGTCACGGTAATCGCGGCCACACCCATCGCCGCCTGAGCAGCTCGGTCCTCCTCGTCCCCCTCCGGCACCTACCGTGCATGACACCTTTTATATGCAGGGGAGGAGCCTCACGTTTAGGGCCCGTAGCCTAGTACGGATCAGGGCGCGAGCCTCCGGAGCTCGCGGTCGTGGGTTCAAATCCCACCGGGCCCGTCCCCTTCCGGGGTCGGCTCCCTTAGGGAGGCCTGTCGATCTGATTACGGCGCAGCCCTCCGTCGGGATGCCGCTAACAAACCTGTGACTTGTTCTATAGCGGCCCTCCTTCGGCGAGCCTGTGAGAGATCACGAGCCTCATTATCTCGGAGGTCCCCTCACCTATCGTCATCAGCCTGGCATCCCTCCAGTGTCTGTGAACGTCGAGGTCATCGGTGTAGCCGTAGCCCCCGTGGATCTGGATCGCGTCGTCGCAGACCTTCAGCGCCATTTCGGAGGCGAAGAGCTTCGCCTGGGCGGCCTCTAGGGCGCAGTCCCTCCCCATCTCCTTCACCCAGGCGGCACGATAGGTCAGCTGTCTGGCAGCGCTTATGGCCGTGGACATGTCGGCGAGCTTCTGTCTAATCATCTGGTGCTTTGAAAGTGGCTTACCGAAGGTCCTCCTACCCTTGGCGTACTCCAAGGTCCTCTCAAAGGCCATCTGCGCTATCCCCACGGAGAGGGCTGCGACCGTTATCCTTCCTCCGTGTAGCATCCACTTTGCGTACTCGAAGCCCTCCCCCTCTCTACCTAAGAGCGATGCTTCGGGCAGAGAGCAACCCTCGAAGAAGACTTCCGTGAGGGTGGAGCCCCTAACTCCGAGCTTGGGGATGTTCTTCCCGAAGCTGAGCCCCTTCGTCCCGTTCTCAACTATGAAGGCGCAGGGGCCCTTCTCTGAAGCGGCAAAGACGATGTAGACGTCCGCCTTCCCCCCATTGCTTATGAAGATCTTTGAGCCGTTCAGGACGTACTCTCCCCCCTTGAGCTCGGCCTTCGTCTCAAGGGAGCCTGCGTCCGACCCGGAATGAGGCTCCGTCAGGGCGAATGCCCCGAGCTTCTCCCCAGTAATCATGGGCCTCAGGAACCTCTCCTTCTGTGCCTCGCTTCCGAACTTCTCTATCCCGGAGCAGGCAGTCCCGTGTATGGCCGCGCTTATCCCTGTGCTGGCGCAGCTCATGCCGAGCAGCTCCATAGCCATAATGTAAATGGGATAGGGGAGGCCCATCCCCCCATATCGGCTAGGGAGGGCCATACCAGCAAAGCACTGCTTGAAGAGCCTGTCGAGGTTCTCCTTCGGGAAGGTCCCCTCGGAGTCGATCTTTGCGGCGTTGGGGAAGATCTCGCGTTCGAGGAACCCAGAAAAGGACTCAAGGAGAAGGATGTAATTCTGGGCTTCGCTCGGATAAAGCGCGAGGATCGCATCGCGCTGCTCCCTATTAAGAAGCATAAGGGCGGTAGGGGCCTCTGCCAGATTAATCCTTTGCGAGGAAAGCAATTCGCAGGGGATGACTGGACCTTCGGAGCTTACGCGGCTCCGTCTATAGCTTCCAAAGAGCGTGGATCCTCAAGGGTCGAAAGGTCACCGACCTCCTCCCCCATCAGCCTGGCCCTTATCGCCCTCCTCACTATCTTCCCCGTCCTCGTCTTTGGGAGCTCCCGGACGAACTTTACTTGCTCAGGCCTAGCTATCTTGGCTATCTGGGTAGCAACGTACGTCTTTATCTCCTCTCTCAGCGTTTCGCTCGGAGCGTAGCCCTTCTTTAGGACGACGCAGACGACGAGCGTTTCCCCTCTTACTTCGTGCGGGATGCCTACAGCGGCCGCTTCGAGGACGGCCGGATGCCCCTCAACGGTCGCCTCCACCTCGGCGCTTCCAATGCGATACCCAGAGACCTTGATTACGTCATCTACCCTACCGTGAAGGTACCAGTAACCATCCTCGTCTATCAGCGCCCAGTCTCCGTGGAACCACATGCCTTCGAACCTGGACCAGTATGCCTCCATATAACGCTCGGGGTCCTTCCAGAGCCCCCTTGTCATCCCAGGCCAGGGCTTCTTGACGACCACGTATCCGTCCCTGCCCCTAACCGGCCTCCCGTCCTCGCCTACTACGTCCATGTCCAACCCGGGCACCGGCCCCCCGACGGTGCTGACCTTAAGTGGCAAGATGGGGAGAGGGCTGACGAAGGCGCCACCGACCTCCGTTCCACCCGTAAGGTTGATCAACGGCGAACGAGAGCCACCCACGTGCTCGAAGAACCACATCCATTCGTTCGGATTCAGGGGCTCCCCCGTGGAAGCAAGGACCCTGATCCTGCTGAAGTCATGCCCCTTCAGCCAGCTCTCTCCGTGTTTCATGAACGTCCGGATCGCCGTGGGGGAGGAGCCGAAGACGGTGACGTGATGCCTCTCCACCAGCTCCCACCACCTGTCCGGCCGGGGGAAGTCGTAGGAGCCGTCGTAGAGGAGAGAAGTGGAGCCGACGATCAGGTTTCCGTAGACGCTCCAGGTCTGGCCCGTGATCCAGCCGATGTCGGCCGGCCAGAAGAGGACATCCCGAGGCTGCATGTCGATCAGGTACGCCGTCTGTTGCCCCGCATAGACGGTGTAGCCTCCGTGGACGTGGACGCTCCCCTTGGGCTTCCCAGTCGTGCCCGAGGTGTAAAGTATGTAGAGCGGGTCCTCGGAATCCATCGATTCACAAGGCACAGGACCCTTCGAAATTACGTCCTCTAACCAAACGTCCCGTGAACCATTCCAAGGGACCTCTATCCCTGCGTATCTTAAAACTACGGCCCTTTCGACACCTGGGCTCGCCCTGAGCGCTTCGTCCGCTGACGCCTTGAGGTTAATCGGCTTCCCTCTCCTCTGGTAGCCATCGGCTGTGAAGAGGAACCTCGCCCCCGAGTCGTTAAGCCTCGTGGCTAGCGCCGGCGGGCTGAACCCTGAGAAGACGGCGCAGTGTATGGCTCCTATTCTTGAGCAGGCGAGCATTGTGGCGACCGCTTCGATGCACATCGGCATGTAGATCCCGACTACGTCCCCCTTCTTCACCCCCATTTCCTTCATCCCAGCCGCCAGTTCGGTTACGACCGAAAGGAGCTGGGAGTAGGTCACCTTCGAGCTCCTTCCGTCCTCCCTCTCCCAGACGAAGGCCACGCCATCCCCCTTCCCCTCCCTTACGTGCCTGTCGAGGCAGTTGTGGACGATGTTGCATTTCCCGCCCACGAACCACTTGGTCCAGGGCAACCCCAGGCTACAGTCCATCACCCTTCGATATGGTGAGAACCACTCTATCCCTAAGTCTTCGACGACGGCCCTCCAGTACCATTCCACGTCCTCGACGGATCTGCGGATCAGCTCTCCGTAATCCCGAATTCCGTATCTTTTCATGAAACGCTTTACGTTGCTTCCTTCCACGGCTTGCTCATCGGGAACGTAGACGAAGCCCGATCTGCCCACGGATGCCCATGTGCCCTTCCGCCGGATATAGGAGTTTACCTTGATACTGAGCGTGGTCAGAATGGGGAAAAGGAGGGGAAAGCGTTTGCCCGGTGGCGTCCATGAACCGCCCTAAGTTTGGATCCCAGATCCAGGAAGGGGCAAGGTCCCGTCGATCCCTGCGGAGCGGGCCTTGGGGGCAAGTGTAAGGAGCCCTCCGTCTCTTTCGGGGACCTGCCAAATAGGGCCAAGCAGCTTATCCATGAAGGGAAACGTGACCCGCATCATGGTGAGGGGAGGATGGGGGACGCCCTTCTAGGGATACCCGCCACGATAGGTCCGTGGGAGCGATCCTGGCTCCTTGGCTGTCGGCGCTCGGGGAAGTAGCTGCCATAGCTAGTAGGTGCACCACGGTCGTCGAAAGGAGGCAGGAGACCTCAGATTCGCCAGCCGCTCCACACAACTTAGGTAGATGACTTTAAAATTCTGAGGTGACAGGTATAAGCGTGAAGTTGAACAGCGGAAGAGCCTTCTTGGTGGATGATGTCCTCCGTCATCATCCATCGATCTCCGCATTTGGGAGGCCCTCTCGTTGAGCGAAGGAGTAGCCATAATCGGGATAGGCCTGTCTGGCTTCTCGCCAAAGACGAAAACGTCGTCTTACAAGGAGCTCACCTTTGAGGCGGCAAGGCGCGCCTACACCGATGCCGGGATCGAGCCAAGGAAGGACGTAGGGAGCTTCGTCTGCTGCGCCGAAGACCTTTGGGAAGGGAACAGCATCTCAGACGAATATACCCCGGACCAGATGGGGGCCGCCCTGAGGCCCACCTGCACCGTAAGCGCCGATGGGGTCTACGGCATAGCGACGGCCTTTATGCAGATAAAGGCCGGGCTGGCGGAGATCGCCGTCGTCGAGGCGCACAGCAAGGCATCTAACGTCCTCAACCCGGAACAGGTCATCGCCTTCGCCCTAGATTCCATCTTCGCTCGAGGAATTTCGAAGGAGCCTCTGGTCCTGGCTGGGCTTGAAATGAACAGGTTCATGCACGAGAGCGGGAACCCTGCTGAAGCACCCTACGCCGTGATCTCGAAGAACCTGCGTAACGCCCTCTTGAACCCCAGGGCCTCCTATGCCAACGACATCTCGATGGAGGGGGCGATGAGGGCGGGGTTCGTAGCAAGGCCACTGCGGCGTACGGACGTCAGCCGGTCGGCGGACGGCTGCGTCGTAGCCGTACTCGCCTCGGAAAGGATCGCCCGTCGAGCCCAGGGAAAGGCCGTCTGGATCAGGGGGATCGGCTGGAGCTCCGGAAGCCCCTGGGTCCAAGAGATGGTCCCTTCTGCTGAGTACGCCCAGCTTAGCGCTAGGATGGCCTGCAACATGGCCGGGGATGAGACCCCCAGGGCCGATTTCTATGAGCTCGACGACACGTTCTCCTACAAGGAGCTACAGCACATGGAGGCGATCGGGCTCGCGAAGGCCGGCGAATCAGGAAGGATGACGATCCGAGGGGAGACGGCTAGGTCGGGGAGCACCCCCGTGAACGTCTCAGGGGGTTCTCTCGGAGTGGGGCATCTCTTGGAAGCGACCGGTCTTCACAGGGTTGCGGAGGCCTGCCTGCAGCTAAGAGGCGAAGCTGGACAGATGCAGCTTGGGGGTGTCAGGAGGGCCTTCGTGCAGAGCTGGAGGGGACTCCCGACTGCTTCTGGGGGTGCCGTGATCTTGGAGGTGGAGTGATTGAGGAGGGTGGCGATCGTGGGGGCTGGCATGACCCTCTTCAGGCGCCGCCTGCTGGAGACCGGTAAGGAGCTCTCCTTTGGGGCCGCTAGGATGGCGCTCGATTCGGCCGGCCTGGAGGCAAGGGATGTACAGGCCGTGGTGATGGGGAGCGCCCCGGATGCCTTTGATGGCGTTCACATGAAGGGCGAATACCTGCTGGACGGAGCAGGAGGGGTCGGTAAGCCATATACGAGGGTCTACGTAGGAGGGGGGACTGGCGTCTTCGTCCCCATCGCTGCCTGGTGGCACGTGGCCTCTGGGCTCTTCGACGTCTGTCTGGCAGTGGCGGAGGAGAAGATGTCTTCAGCCCATCCTCATCCTCAGGGAGTCTTCAACGGGATATTCGATCAGGTCATGGAGAGGCCTCTTGGTGTGAACCTGGTCTGGATCTTCGCGTTGGAGATGAGGCGCTACATGCACGTGTACGGGATCACAGAAGAAGAGATCGCCGCCGTCTCCGTCAAGAACAAGCGTAACGCCCTCGATCATCCCTGCGCCCAGCTGGCGGCGGAGATAACGGTGGAGGATGTAATGAAGTCCGAGCCGATGGTCTGGCCTGTTAAGAGGCTGGATATAAGCCCTCCAAGCGACGGCGCCGCCGCGGTAGTTCTGGCGTCCGAGGAGTTCGCGAAGAAGGTCACTAAGGACCCCGTCTGGGTCGATGGAGTCGGTTGGAACATAGATAGCACCTACTGGACGAACAGGGAGCTTTCGTATCCACTATACGTCGAGATGGCGGCTAAGATGGCATACAAGATGGCCGGGATTTCGGATCCCAAGAAGGAGGTGGATGTGGCGGAGGTCTACGATCCCTTCGACTACAAGGAGCTGCACCATATGGAGGGGCTTCAGCTGGCGAAGAAGGGCGAAGCGCCCAGGATGACCGTCGAAGGGATCACTGAGAGGGACGGGGAGCTCCCAGTAAACCCCTCCGGTGGGCTTCTAGGGGTTGGCAACCCCATCGCCGCCGCAGGCTTGATGAAGGTATGCGAAATCTTCTGGCAACTTAGGGGCGAAGCAGGTAGGAGGCAGGTGAAGAAGGATGCCAGATGCGGCCTCGCCCAGGCCTGGGGAGACCTCATGCAGTTCAGCTCCGTAATGGTGATGAGATCTTAGGTGATGGAGATTGAAGTTTCCTGGGCGTGAAATAGCGGCGGAGGAGATGAAGTCGGGGGCGGTGGAAGTGGTTAAGGATTCGGTAGGCATCCTTTACGAGTGGGACACTGGGGAGGCGATGGGGAGGTTCCTTGCGGAGCTCAAGAAAGGGAGGATCTTCGGGAGGAAGTGCAGGGCCTGTGGCCGCATCCTCGTGCCCCCCAGGGCATTCTGTGAGTCTGACTTCATCCCTACGGATGAGTGGGTGAGGGTGAAGGAGACCGGGCGGGTCAAGACCTATTCCGTATCTTACATCAAGGCTGACGCCAGCCGTACCAGGAGGCCCACCATAGTAGCTGTAATAGAGCTGGATGGCGCATCCGAAGGGATGGGCTTCCTCCACATACTAAGGAGGGTGAGGCCCGATGGGGTGAAGATCGGGATGAGGGTGAAAGCGGTATGGAAACCAAGGGAGAAGAGGGTCGGCTCAATCACGGACATAGCCTACTTTGAGCCGTTGAGGTGAAGTGCTTGTCCAACAGGATATCCAAGTGGAGCGGTGTGATGGCGCTCTCATACCGATACACTAGGGGGGTGGCGGGTGAGCGCTTCAGGAAAGAGCTGAAGAGGGGGAGGCTCTACGCCTCGAAATGCCCCGACTGCGGTAGGGCGTACCTCCCACCTAGGATGTACTGTGAACGCTGCCTCAAAGAGCTGAAAGACTGGGTTGAGGTGAAGGGGAGCCCCTACGTTTACAGCTACTCACAGGCGAAGGGCGAGAGGGGGACGGTCGCCCTAGTCAGGTTCGAGGGGGTGGAGGGTGGCCTGCTATTGCGCCTCAGGGAGGACTACGAAGAGCTGGAAATGAACATCCCCCTGAAGCTGAAATTCGAGGGCGGCATCATTAGGGCGTCGATCCCTAAGAGGCAGGGACATAGATAGGGAGACCCCGTCTGCGGTGAGGTCAGCCTACGATGAACGCTGAGCGCCGCCGTCTTTCCCGTCTCCATCACTTCCATCACCTTCGCCTCCCCCCAAGGCCACGTCTCCTGCAGCTCACAGCCCCTCAATCGATGACTCGAAGTCATCGTCCACTTTCATCGGCCCTTCTTGGCCTTCAGTGATTAGCCCAGGGTAGCCATCGGCATGAACGAGTATGCCCTATTCCTTATCGCGAAGACCACGGTGCGCGCCTCCCCCATGAACCCTGAGCCGGGCAGCGGCTTCGGCCTCTTCATATAAGGATCGGCGTCGTTCGGAATCGGGACCTGCGACCAAGCCCGACCAAGAAGCTCGGCTCTGACAGAGGACGCCTTCGCCTTATGTGCAACTCCCATGAATTCTACGGATCGAACGTGCACATAGGGGTATCCGATCCTAGGGACGGCGGAGCGTCGGAATTCCAGGCCGGACCCAAGATGACATGCCGGTCGGTCGCGTTGGCTTGCGCTACAAGCATGGAGCGACCTCCGGAATGGAATTGTCTTTGACTTCGACTCCTGTCCGGCAGCCCTGCCCTGCAGACCCAAATTCGGCTTTATCGGACCGTGGCATGTTGATGAGGCTATCAGGCCTGGGCCAGGCTCGACGCCCTTTCGGGCCCCCGCGATCGCCCTTACCATGTTGTAAACTTCTCAGTCTGTCATCATCCACTCTTGCGATGCCTGCTCTTCCCGTATGCCTTGTGTCGACTAGCCCAAGACTTTTCGATGTAGCCGAATAAGATGGCAGGCCGTCCGTCGCGAGTTGTCCTGAAGCCCTCCCAGCTCCTTCGACAGCAGCCTTCGACGCCTCGAACCCTTCGTCTGCTCCCGCTTCCCAGTAAGAACGGATGCAAGCGATTCTAGCTTACGCTAGTTTCGTCACGTTCCGTAACCCCACTCAATATCTTTCTGAACCCAGGGATCCACCGACGTATTGTTAAGGGCGGCTCTCGAACGCCATAGACCTAGATCATGTGATCACTTATCTTTCTCGCACTGACCTCTTTAGGGTAGAGGTCCACCGAGAGGACGGCCAACGGTACCCGCCATTAGCGCATCAACGCAAGAAGGATGATCGGACGGTACGACTAAGAGAGTAGGCCTATCGACCAACCCTTCTGCCTTTAGCATAAGCTTCCTCAGGGAGTCAACGACCTTCCTGCTGAAGGATAGCCCGTCCTCCCTCACCAAAGCATCATTATACATGGACCGATCCCGACACATGCCCCTCGAGCGAAGCCAAGAAAGGATCCACAACCTGCCGCGATAAGCATCCCAGGCGATCAAACCAATCTTGCAACAAAGCACCTTCCACACGAAGTCCCATCTCCGTCCCTCAGGATAGCGACGGTTGCGCCTGTGGGGTCACCGTTCGCGTTGCCGGCACGGGCGTGGATAGCGGATGACGCCCCGAGTGATGGGAAGGTGACACAGCAAGGCCGCCATTCCGCAGTGCGGGCAGGCGGGAGGTCCTCCGCCAAAAGGTTTGGGTCAACCGCTGTAAGGTCGATTTCGCGGCCTCCCCGAGCCTTATACCCCATCGCGGAGCTGACCGTGTCCACGGCGTTCGCCTGCCTCATCTGCTCACTCCGTTGAGGACCAAGGGGGAAGCGTCACGGTACAAGGCCTGAACCTGTGTCATGAGTTCGCGGTAAGGCCATCCTCCTTCGCCTTTGGGAGGACGATGGTCATCCTGACCGAAGCATCCACGAAGGGGTAGCGCCTATGTTGTGAAAGCCTTAGTTGGTAGAAGCCTTCCGAACCTACCACATACTCGAACTTCATGTTCGAAGACTCCGGAGGGCTGGCAACGACGGAAGGTCTTTCGTCCTCTGCTCCTTGGCCCAGCACCGACAGGACCACCTCCACCGGCGAAGATACCTCTATGATGAGTTTCGTCCCCGGCTTCAGCGCCTCCGGGACGGGGATGGTAGATGGGCTCATCCAAGGAGGTGGGTTCGGGCTGGCCGAGTATAGCAACTTGACGGTACGGTCATAGACCACCTGTGGCGAGCCGTCCGTCCCCGGGGGTTGACCCAAGCCATGCCTGCCCGGGGTGGCGTCGATATTTAACGGTTCCGCCGACCGGGCCTCCGATACCGTTAGGACAGGGGATCGAGCCGATGGCCTGTTCCTCTCCAGATATGAATTGAACGTCCATCAGGAGAACCCACGAATCTGTGACGGCGCACGGCGCGTTTCCGATGGACGTCCAATCTCTGCGCGTCTTCGGGAAGAACAGAAGGCCTCTGAGGATGAAGATGGGTGGACGGTTGCCTGTCTGCCTCACATGAGTGGACACTCCAACAGGGAGATGACTCGCCAGGCGGGTCAGATAGAAGCGGGCTACGGGGCCGCGCACAGTTGGGTCCACTCCCTGAGGAGCACGTTGTCGAAGGTCCAGAAGAGAAGAGCAGGGTTGCAGCTATGGACTAGGCCAGGCCCAAACTGCAGGTAGGGAGGTCTCCGTCAGGGCCGCGGTGGACGCAGACACGAGGGGGCCCCGTACGACTCTCACCAGGGGTCAGGGATCAGCGATATTACATCCGTAGGGAAGGTTCCGGATGCGTGCGCAAACAGGCCGGCAGTACCGGGCGATGGAGGGCCATGGAGTCCGTGGGCCACGAGAGGATGGGCCGAAGTGGCTCCGCAGCACGGTTGGCGAGAGGGATTCGGCAGAGGGGCTCTTCGCTTCAGGACCTCGAATTCAAGCAGAGATCCAGAGTTTCTACGACGACATCCCGTCGATGATGACCTGAGGGGGCATCGGACGCTGGGGTGTGTCTCCGTTTAAGGGACAACAACGCGACCAGTGCCGCAGACAGGATTCCAAGGGAGATGAGCCCAAGCCATAGCGCTGTTTCGTCGTTGGGAGGGGGCGTCTGCGTAGGCTGGACAGGCTGGGGTTGCTCCGTCTCGTTCGTGCCGACGGACGTAGTGGGGTAGGTCACTATCCAGCCCACGTAGTTGCTGCGTGCGCTGACGTTCCTTAATTCGTCCACCCATTGGGCGTAAACGCCGTACGAGCCGGCCATCCCAAGGAAAAAGCTATACGTGAAGTTTCCATGTTCGTCCGAACCGACCGACCTCGTCATTATGCTCCCGTCGGGAAGGGTGAAAGTAAGCAGGACTTTCGCGACGGTAGGAGGACTTACGTAGCCCCGGAGCACGTAGGTTTCACCTTTAAGGTAGATGCTCTTCGATTCATACAGATGGATCGTCGCGTTCTGATAAGGTTGCTGGGCATAGGTCGCATGCCCTACGGCGGCAAAAGCTGAGACGACCGAGAAGAGGCTAACCAGTGCCAAACAATACCAGTAAGTATTCAAGGATCACCACCTGAAAGTACAGTATCCCGGCGTAGAACCCGACCAAGTAGAGCATGGAGCTCTTCGAGCCAGAAGCCGCCGCTACGTGCTGTTTCGTGGGACACCCTCCAGCTAAGACCGAAAAGACGCCGAACCCGAGCCCTCCGACCAGCAAGAGGACGACCGTAGCCGTGGACATGCCCGGGGTGTTCATCAGGAGTGGAAAATCGCGCAATTCAGGGCTGAAGGGCCAGAAGGCCAAGAACCCAAGGACCGCACCTATGAACATCCCAGGTATCGTTTTCAACAAGTAAGTATCTCTGAAGAGGTAGAGGTCCCTGTAACCCGTTATGGAACAGGCCTTCGCCTTCTGCCACAGGAAGCCCAAGATCGTGCCGGCAACGAACGTAGCGACGGTCACGTCGATCATTCTCTCCTCACCTTCCATCTCACAAAACGGCAGGCGAGGATCGACCCCGCTATTATGCCCGTCAGGCCGGGGATCGCCAAGAGGTTTCCGTAGGCCAGGAGCATGACGGCCCGCACGGAACAGTAACCCATCAACATCCCGAAGTTGGCTACGGCGAAACCGAAGATCGCGGATGAAGCAGGTTCTGGAGCCGTCCTGAGACGGAGCTCCCTGCCGTGCAGGGCGGAAACGAACGAGCCGAACGCTATGCCTACGTATGTAAGGACGGGTATGGTCAGGGAATACTTTGAAACGCTAAGGTTCGTGCCGAAAATGTTGTTGATGACGAAGTTGATCAGGTCTCTAGGATGGGAGATACCACATATCCCGTAGACTTCGGGGACGTTCATGGAAAGGAGCCCAACCGCTACGGCGGCCCAAAGGCCTGTGGCCAGGCCAGCGATGAAAGGCGTGATCTTGATGTGCAAGTGCATAGGTCAGATGCCCCCTGCAGTGTAGTGGAAGTAGGTGAGCCTGCACCAACGGAGAAACGAAACGGTACCGTGACCCAGACACGTGGGGCAGGGTTCGTCTACGGAGATGTTGCTGGCTTCGAAGAGCTCCGCCCAAAAGGAGAGCGTAGGCAGGGTGATGTTCGAGCCCACGTACATCTTCGCCGGGATTGTTTCCGAAACGACGAATCCGGAGACGTTCGCAGGTAAGGCGTAAGTCAGCACGTACTTGTCGTAGGCCCTGCCGGTGAACTTGTCCTTGGAACCCACGACGACGGACGCGTTAACCGAAGCCCGGGCCGAATTGGAGAAAGTGAGATTGACATCCACCGTATAGACGGCGTAGAGGGCACACCCAAGCCTGATGACGTTGACGACTTTGGCGCTGAAGTCATCCAGCCTGACGCTCTCCATGCCGGAAGTGACCACGCTTATCGTCCCCGTTCCATGACAAGTGGGGCACGGCATTGGGTATAGCGGAGGGACGGCCAAAGAGCAGACTATGAGCAAGAAGGTGAAGAAAGAAGTCGCAGTCAACCTTCTGTAGGCGCCTCTTCCTGGTGGAAGGTTACTACGTCGTCCTTGAAGTCGAACTCCAAGTCGAAGTTCTCGAGAAAGCTCCTGCCAAGTATCACGTCGACCCCAAGGTCCTCGAATATGTCGACGCCGAGACAGGGTACGTCCTTCGCGATCAACCTCCCTAGCTCTATCTCCTTCACCCTGACGAGGGGTGCCCTGATCTTGTAGTATGGAGTGATCACCTCGGCGCCCTCGCCTATGTTCGCCACCCTGGGCCCGAAGTATGCGTGATATCCAAGCTCTATGAGGTCCCTTTTCTGCACCATGCATAGGGAGGCGGCCGTGTCTATGGCCGCCCGCAGTTCGTGAACGCCTTCCTTCCCATGAATTCTGACGAAGGGAGGTTTGGAGCAGGGTAGACGCAAGGTCGACGCCATCATACCATCACCACGGACTCCCGCCTTCGTTCCACGGCATGGAAGATGCAGATGTCCTTCTCCCTTATGGAGTTGAGCTCGTGAGACAGCATTACTCGAGTCAAGTGCTGGCTCAGTAGGACCCCCCTCGTCGGCTGGCCGTTCTCATCTCTAGCCGTGACCTTGACCGCCAGCCAGAGGGGGGCATATCGTCTAGCCATTTCTTCCAGCGCCATTTCGGCCTCCCCGCGTTCTTCCATATGCGACCCTCCTTTCTCTATGACCTGTCATCATAAAAAAGGTGTAGGAGACGAAGGTTTCTTCCTTCGCCTCCACCTTTCATGCCAGTATTGCTCTCTTCACCAGGGCCTTCACGATCGAAGTCTTGTAACTGTTCTTTGTCATCGGCGTGGCGTTCGCCACAGCCGCCGCAGCGGCGTTGTTCGCCACCGTTTCGCTGATCGTATTCCCCTTCAACGCGTTCTCCGCGCCCGTCGCCCTGACGGGCATGGGGGCCACGCCGCCCAGCCAGATGCTGGCGGTCGTCACGGTTCCAGATTTCGGGGCCGCCAGCAAGCCTACGCTCGCGATGGCGAAATCGAAGGACTTCCTTCTTCCGTACTTCAGGAACACCTGTTTTGCGTCAGACGGTGGTGGTGGAACGACTATCTCTGTTATTATTTCGTTGGCCTTCAGGACGTTGCCTGGAGCTGTGTCCAGGAAGAAGGAGTCTAGAGCAAGCGTCCTTTGGCTGGTCTTCACGGAGGCTCCCAAGGCCAGGAGCGCCATGGCTGTGTCCGACGGAACCACCGCGTAACAGCCCTTGGGGCCGCCGAATATGCTGTGGAAGGTGTTGTCGCCTGCAGAGGCGAAGCAGGTTGCCCCTCCCTTTCTTATGCAGTTGAATTGGTTGTGCTCCCATCTGTAGTACCAACACCAAACTTCCTGGCACAGGTTTCCACCTATGGTCCCGATGTTCCTGATCTGGGGCGAAGCCACGGCCCTAGCGGCTTGGGCTAGCGCGCCGTACTTCGAGACCACCGTCGGGTCGACGGCGATGCTGGAAAGGGGGACCAGGGGGCCTATGTGGAGGCCTGCTGAGTCCTCCGTGATCTTGTCCAGACCTGGGATCGTCTTGATGTTGATTATGTAGTCTGGGAGGTCGGCCCTGATGAACCCCTTCATCTGATGTAGGAGGTCTGTTCCGCCGGCCATCACCTTGGCCTTGGCTCCATACTTGTCCAGGTAAGAGACGGCTTCGGCGACGGACGTGGCATCCACATGGTAGAAGCTCTTCATTGTTTCACGCTCACCCCTTCCCCAGGGCCTTCAAGACCCTCCATGGCGTGGCCGGCTGTTCCTTCACCCAGACGCCCACAGCGTTGTAGATTGCGTTAGTGATGGCCCCCGCTGGCGTACCTACGGGCGGCTCCCCCAAGCCCTTGGCCCCGAACGGGCCGATCTTGTCGTTCGACTCTACGATTATCGGTTTAAGGTTCGTCGGCAGAGGCGTGTCCAATATGGTGGGAAGCTTGCAGTCCAGGTAGCTTGGGTTGAGCACAACCCCGTTCGTCATGTCGACCACCTGTTCCTGCATCAGCCCGAAGGAGATGGCCATGACTGCGGCCCCCTCTATCTGCGCTTCGCTCCCAAGCAGATGTATCGTCCTGCCCAGGTCGTCCGCGGTGACCAAGCTCAGGACTTCCACGTCGCCCGTGTCGGGGTCGACGGCGACCTCGGCCACAGTCGCAGCTTCCGTCCTCGTCGTCATGCTCCAGTCGTATGGGGTGTAACCTCTACCCACGATGGGTGGGGTAGTATAGCTGCTCAAGACGTCCGCGTGTGTGACGAACTTCGTCGGATCGGATTTCACGAATATCTTGCCAGCCCTCGCGTCCAGCTGATCAGGGGTGACCCCCAGCATCTCCGCCGCATACTTGAATAGCTGCTCTTTGACGTCCTTCGCCGCCCACTGCGCGGCCTTTCCTGCCGTGATGACCCTAGTGCTCCCTCCTTGGAATCCACAGTCCTGGGTGGTGGACGTGTTCCCCCAATCTCCGACCACGACATCGTCATGGTTGACGCCCAGCTCCTCGGCCGCGATCCAAGCTAGACAGCTGGGCGTTTCCTGGATGCGGCTATGCCCTACGAGGATGGTGAACTTGCCGTCACGTGTGCTGATGATGATCGGGCAACTTACGTCTCCGAACATTGCCCCTTTGTTGCAGACGAACCCATTCACTCCGATCCCGTGATACCTGCCGTCGGCCAGCTTCAGCGCTCCCTTAGGATGCCACTTCGTGGCCCATCCTGCGCCGTCTGCGGCCTTCTGAAGGACCTCCTTCATCGCCATGCTGCTGAAAGGCAACCCCGTGGCCATGTCCTTGTCGGCATCTGTGACTACGTTCTTCAACCTGAGCTGTAGCGGGTCCATGCCCAGCTTCTCCGCGAGTTGATCGATGACTATCTCCATCAAGAAGACGCCTCCGGGCTCCCCGACGCACCGCCAGTATGCACAACGGGGCTTGTTTGTAACGATGGAATATCCTGTGATCTTAGCGTTGGGAATCCTGTACGTGAGCTGCAACGGAGAAATTGCATCCCCCACCAGAGGCATCGGCATGGCGCCTACGTCACTCCAGAAGGTGGCGTCACATGCTACGATGGTGCCGTCGCTCTTGGCCCCCAGCTTGATCCTGGCTTTGTCGGCGTACTGATGCGTGGCCGTGAGGTAGTTCTCACGCCTCGTCAGCTGGTAGTGGACGGCCTTGCCGGCCTTCTTGGCCAGGACCGCGGCTATTATGAGCCACTCGGCGACATGCAGGTCGCCGAAGCCTCCTCCGGTCCCGTGGCTGATCACGGTGACGCTGTTGAGGGGGATCTTCAGCGCGGCGGCCAGCTCCGCCCTCTGTCCGTAGGGGTTCTGGGAGTTGGTGTATACGGTAAGCTTCTCCTGTGTGCTGTAATCCCATACGGCTATGCAAGACCTGGGTTGTAGGGGCGAATGCTGCTGATTGGCCGACCAGCCCACGGTGTCCTCCACTATGACGTCGGCCTGCGCGAACCCGGCGTTCACATCCCCACGAGTGATGACGAGAGGTTCTCCCACGATATTGCTGTTGGGGACGACCCCGACCAAGGGGGCGCCAGGCTTCATCGCTTCTTCTGCGTCCAGGACGTAGGGCAGCTGCTGGTACGTGACCTTAATCTTCTCTATGGCTTGGGCTGCGATGTGGGGATCGGTGGCCGCCACGGCCGCTACCTCCTGTCCACAGTAGAACAGCTCCTGGGTCATGTATGGGCAGTCTTTATAAGTGGTCACTGCTTTGACACCGGGCATCTTCTCGGCTTCGCTCGTATCTATGCTGGTGATCTTCGCATGTGGGTATGGGCTGGTAAGTATCCTCGCGTACAACATGCCCTCAAAGACGTGATCGTTGGCGAAGTCCAGCTTCCCCGTGGCCCACTGGACCGCCTGCTTGTCCGGGATGCCGGGCTTACCGATTACGTTGTAAGACATATCTCTTAGCCACCTCCCACTTCCATCACCGCCTCCGTGATCTTCTTGTAGTTGCCGCAGACGCAGAGGTTCCCAGCAAGGGCTTGCCTGACCTGGTCGACGGTCGGCTTAGGGGTCGAATCGAGCAACGCCTTCGCCGACATTATCATCCCCGGAGCGCAGTACCCGCACTGAGACGCTTCGTGTTTGACGAACGCAGCTTGCAAGGGATGTAGGTTCGACGGGGTGCCGATCCCTTCCAAGGTCAATATGTTCTTTCCTTCAGCTTCGATCGCCAAGATCTGGCAGGAATTGACGGCCTTCCCGTCCACGATGACCGTGCATGCGCCGCATTCACCCAGGCTGCAACCTTCGTGAACAGAAAAGAGGTGCAGCTCTTGCCTGAGCACCTCCAGAAGGGTCCAGTTAGCTGGCACGTTCAGGATGTAGGACTCTCCGTTGACCTTCAGTGTGACCACTTTGGCTAGGACGGGCTCAGCCGCTGGAGTGGGCGCTACCGTTGGGTTGACGACGACCGTCGCCACAGCCTGGACCTTCTTACCGGCACTGTCAGTCACGGTAAGGAGAGCGGTATAGCGACCGTGGGCCGTATAGGTATGGTTTCCTGCTGCGTTCATCGTAGTTCCGTCTCCACAGTCGATGGTGATGACATATGGTGGGGTCCCTCCGGAGGGCGTCACGTCGAATCGTACAGACCCACCCTCCTGTATGGTTCCTGGGGAGGCACCGAACGTAGCGGAGAGTTCCGGTCCGGGCGAGGGGACCATATTGATTATCCTGAGTTCTTCCACCCCGACGGCGGCGACGGCCGCCACCGCCGCTCCGGCCCCTGCACCTTTCAGGAACTCTCTGCGGGATACGTGCTTGGCTTCTTCACCAGACATCTCCTAAGGACCTCCTGCAGCGCGGAATCGTTCAGTCCCTGTGAAGAGTGTATGGCTTTTCGTAGATTCCACACTCTCCGCTGGGGAATAACAATTTACTTGGCCTTAAGGGTATCTCTGATATATCTTTTATATGTGTAATGGAAATATCTGAAAGATATATGCAAGAAAAGGCCGTAGTAATGGTTCAATTGCCTCCTATTTAGGCCGTCCGAGGCCGATCCTGCACGGCCGGCTCGATTCCTGAACGGATTGACCAGGCCCGGAGGAAAGTTGACCTGTCGTGCGGTTATAAGACGGCCGTCTGAACCGAGCGATGCCGCGTGACCGAGACGGCGTGGCATGCCCGTTACAACGAAGGCCGGCGGATACCACGTCTTCACTATCATACGTGCGTCGCCCCGACGGTGATGACTCTCGCCATACTCGCCATCGTGATCTTTGAGTTGGCCGTGACCTTCTATGCGGTCATCCGAGCGGCGCTGAAGAGGCTCGAAGGCTCCTGGCAGGGATGAGCTCCTCATCTCCCACATCCCATCGATCTCGCCGCTTCGCTCTTCACCCATCTTCGACCGAGTGGATGTCTCCCACGTACAAAGTATCGCTCACCAGTGGAACATACC